>Ga0209700_106228_pt1 | contig 18802 bp, 7 predicted proteins | sample SiratroredBW_FD_187528 | JGI IMG/M metagenome (GOLD analysis project Ga0209700, IMG submission 187528) | Root nodule microbial communities of legume samples collected from California, USA - Siratro red BW (SPAdes) (version 2) | ecosystem: Host-associated > Plants > Roots > Nodule | place: USA...
CTTCATTTCTTAGTAAGAAATTTTTTGACTTTCCATTTAAACTGGAAAAATTTATTAGGTCCAAAGATCTTTAACAATGTCAAAGTATATTGTCTCCTGATTAGATTGAAAAATTTAAGAAAAATGTCGTTGGGTCACAGTTCTATGATAAAAGCAGTGATGTTTCTCAAAGCAGTGATGTTTTTCATTTACAATAATGTTTAAAAGAATTTTAGGCTATATTCAAGAGGAGGTAAATTGAACTTTTAAAAATTTTTGTAAAACTGGAAAGAAATGATATAAAGAATGAGAAACTTTTATTGAAACAATTAACAATGGAAATTTTGAAAGCACATAACAAAATCAATTAATTGAAATACAGAAATAATTATTTAAAAAACTCTCACAGTACTGCAGAGAACAAAATCAATCAATTGAATCAAAAAACAATCAATTAAATGACTTAGTTAGAAAAATCAAACTTCAAACAGGAATCAATTAAGCACCAGAGACAATTGATTAGATTGAGCACTCAAACAATTACAAATTTTCAAGAAATTATATCAACAATACACATAATTGATTAAAACCAAAACACAGTCAATTCATTTTACAAAAATTGAATAGACCACAAAACAATACAGAATAAAGATTACAGAGTTGCAGTACAAAATGGATTAACTAATTGATAAATGAAAACAATCAATTGAAAAAAAAAATACAGCAGTAAACAAAATAATGCAGACTCTTTGCCAACAAGCAAAGAAATTATATTGGTTCACTCTTCCTCAAGAGCTACATCCAGACTCTTTGCCAACAAGCAAATAAATTCACTTAAGAACCAACAAGTTCAATCAATACAGGCAAAATACACTCTTGCACCTTGCAAGAACACCTCCTTGCACCTTGCAAGAATACTTCACACAGTGTAGAACCCTACTACACTCCTACAAGCATAAACCCTATACACTTGCAAAAAACCAACTCATAAAAAATAAAGTTTAATCAAAGTCAAAACAAACACAACACTATCAATTCAAATCAGTGAATGAAATTGAATGCATAAACTTTCATTGTGATGCAGAACCAAAGCAAGTTGTCTTTCATAAGTAATGAGCTTAAAGATTCTCTATCTTGATTCTTCTTGAATTAACACATTTCAAAGCCAACAAAAGTATTCTCTGTATTACTCAATTAATCCCATAGTCTTTTCTTTTTCTTTTTTCGTATATTAAGTGGGAAAAACTAGGTCAATTTTATATAGCTAAAACAACTTTAAAACAGTTTAACTGTCACGAGTCAATCGATTGAAAACATAAATTAATCAATTGATTTCTTGTCAACAATATTTTCAGCAAACTAATTTTTGAAAACAACTAGTTATAAGAACTTTTGATAAAATGATTTTCGAAAAGGTTAAGTCCCACTTAATTAAGTTTATTATGATTAGTCATTAATAAACCTTTAAAGATCATTCCAATGGTTCAAGGTGAAAACTCATGGTTTTGAATCACACTCACACACACACACCCTAAGTTTAAACCAACTCTTAGTGATCTTCATTCTTGATCAAAGTTGACTTCATCAAATGTCAAGGCAGCAACAGTGCTAACAGACGTGTGGTGGTTCATGGTGGTTTCCGTTTTGGGTAGCGGCATATTCTTGGTTCTTCTCCCTTGGTTGTTCTTCATTTTGCGGTAAGGGGTTAATTGTTTGGATGTGAACATATGCTTTCAGCCTGCTTACCTTCTTTCCATCTAAAGCGTCGCCTGTTCTCACCCGTTTTCGCTTAACGTCTTCTTTCCTCAAACCTCACCCTGAAGATGAAAAACCTTAAACCTTTCTTCTCCTTTAACAATTTTGACTTCTCAACTTCCTTCTCATATCTTCTTCTTTTCATGGTTTCGCTCCAAAATATACCTTTTTATGTTCCTCCCAACTTTCTTCACTCAAACACTGACCTTTTCCTAAACCCACGCCAAACTCACTCAATTTTTCTATCAAATTTGATTTCATTATACAAAAAATAGGAAAAATATAAGTTTATCCTCTATCACATAATAAAGGTATGCCAGATCATAGTTGTTAAAAGGACATATTTTTTCTTGGTTGTCAAACTAATTTTTTCCAAAATAATACGTGTTCAACAAAAATCACCTCAAAGACATATTAATACTTGCTCGTTAGTTTAAGAATAGGCAAAAAAAATTATTTTTTTTTAATTACCCACTTGAGTAGGTCATATTTAAAAATACCATTTCAGAATAAAAAAAAAATCTTACTTATTTTGAATTAGAAGTTTTCTTATTAATAAAACTTATTTTATTTTTTTTATAAATGAATAAGAGTTCGTAATGGTTATTATAATTTTGGTTTAATTTTTTTTATTTACTAACATAAAATGGTGCTGAAAAGAATTACTTTAATCACCTTTTTTATTTTATTTGAGTTTTATAATTTAACAGCTATATATTTAATATATTTTAATTTAAATGTGAAATTCTTTCAAGAAAATAATATTTGATCAACAAGTAAAGAAATTAGTCCATACACATAAAAAAATGAAAAATAGTAAAAAATTATTGATGAGAATCTCTTTCACAAATATATATTCTTATTTATAGTTTAGGTCTTCATATTGAATAGTTTCTTTACATTGTTTGCAACTTTACATTATTGTAAATGTCTTGGACAAAATGATACTTAACTAACAATTGCCAAATACACTACTACAATCCTTAAAAAGAACTACTACATTTACATAATATATACACAAAGATAACTAAAATTTAAATCAGAACATATAATATAAATTATTCTTCTCTCGTATCAATTCTTTCTTATGAAGTTTTTTCATGTGTAATCACATATGTTTTCCTCTAACAATAGGATCAACACAATCAAATCACACCACAAATCACATAATAAAAGATAAACTATTATTTTAAAATTTCACATGATAAAAGATAAAATATTATTTTAAAATTTCATATATATTTATATAATAATCATATACATATATTTTCACAATTTATATACATTACAAAAAAATTAAAATTACCGACGAGACAAATCTATAAGAAACATCCAAAATTTGTAGTATTTATCGATGGATTTTTGACAGAAACAAAATTCATCAGTAAATTGGTCGTATATAAATGTATCGACGAATTTTTTGAGTCAATCAGTAATTTCAGACGGATTTATCCGTTGGTAAATTCGTCGATAAATCAAGAAATATTAATTTTATTATAAAAATTAATATACATAATTAGTGACGGATGATATCCATCGATAAAAATTGTCGATAATGATATTTTACCGACAGATAAAATTTTGTCGATAAGGTTATGCCAATAATTTAGTTTTTTCTTATAGTGATAATCTATTACTTCTTATCCATATATTTTCATGTATACATATTCAATTCGTATTAAACATTCACACGCATATAGATATAGACAACACATGAAGTTATATAACAAAACATATTCACTTAGAAATATGTATTAATGTCTTCTGAAATACTCATATTAAGCATATTTGAGCTTTATGAGTTTAGTGTAACTTTAAAACAACTATGATCGGAATCTTATGATGATCTAGATATATAATAAATTGTCCTTCGATTTTAAGATTTTAGTTTATGTCATTTAAATACTTAATAAAGTTTGGATATCTCTAATATTACAAGTTTTACTAATTAATACAAAAATTCAAATAATGATTCACGCATGGTGTCAAATTTGTTATATCAATTTTCATATATTTCATTAATTTATGTCACAACATACTCATCACACACTCTTATTTGTATCAATTCAAATACAAATAGTAGATTTCAAATTCTACATTCTATTGTGAACATTATCAATAACATAATAAGTTATACACTTACATTTCATTTTTTTCTAAATGTTATTGAATAATTATTTTCTATATAAGATCATCTTGAACTAATTTGACCAATTTGCGTAATTACAAATTTTAACTACCAAAACATACAATATTTTCTCCTAAATCAATTCAACTTAAAAGAATATGATTCAAAAACCTATTAGTGCATGTTTCTAGTTCCAACATTATTATAATCTCACTTACAACAACAAATATAATCATCTTCAATTTTATCTCTTTACTAAGATATTATATCATATTATAAACTATTTAGAACTTCACACACTAATTTTTCAACCTTATAACTTCCATTACTTTTAACAATCCAATATCTATATCATAGAACATATTGCTAACTAGTAATATCCTTTAATAGCATTAATTATATTCCAAACACATCGAAATCACAAATCTCTTAACAAACAACATCACAAACATTACATGTATCAAAATTCAAAAGGCTATGAATATTATCCAACAAACACCCTTTTTTACACAAAAACTCAAAAATTGTGATAAGTCACATTTATAGTCAAAATCATCAACCCTAAAGTGTTATCAAATTTAACTAGCTTTCTTTACCTAAAAAATCCAACTACTCCAAACCAAATTCAAACAAACTTTGTTTTTAAGACAAGAAGTTCAAACATGCTTCAAGAAAATCTTGACCTCAAACTAAAAATTACAATCCCAAGATATCATAAATTCATCTTTGTCACTCAAACGCCACAGACAAACACATGTTTCAAAGCATGTAAACCACTTATATGCCAACAACTCAAGAAAAAAGAAATAATAATAAGAACAAAATTACTCTAAATACAATCTAACTAAAGGATATCTTCATTAAAGGCAAACTCAAATATTAAAAATGATTAAAATATTAAAGAGCAAATAAGAAAAAAATTAATTTCAGAGAAATATTAAATTTTAAGTAATAAAAGTTAAATAATTAAGTTCTTTTAACTTAAATAATAAAGTATTTATATTTTATTTAATTTAAATTAATTGAAATCTTAAACCAAATAACTTGGCTGTTAGAAGACAAATAAAAATACAAATAACTCATTTTTTTTCTATTTTATATATTATTTATGTTCACTTATTAACATTTGCACTTTAAAATGTTGATCAATTATATTTTTACAAAAAGAAATTGTCCTACAATTTTAAAATATAAATAAACAATTCCTAAATTGTAAAAAGAAAAATAAGAAACATTTCATATAAGTAAATAAAAAATTAAACCAAAGTCATATGTGGTACAAACTCTTATTAATCTATTAAAAATAATTAAAATAAAGAAAGTTCTGATAGTTTAAATAATTTGTAATTAAAAAATAAATAAAATTGAGAGGTAAGATTTCCAAATATCACTTATTCAAATCTTTAATTTTTTTAAAAATTATTCATTTCGGCAATTTAAGTTAAATTACCTTGAATAATGTTTTTTTCCCTTTAGATTTGCACGTGGATTCTATAAAATGAAAAAAATGGCAATCACTAATTTTTACTATTTCCGTGAATAGAATAATGGAATGTATTCGCAATTAGTAATTTAAACTCTTTAAAGAAGAGAATTTAATATATTTTTTTCTGAATTTTGTAATGATTTAATGAGTAAATGTTAAATAATGTTGTATTTTTAACATAATGATTTGTAAAGCTTCTACTTGTGGGGTTTTAGTGTTGTTGACATTTTGGTGAGAAAGAAAGAAAATATCTTCTCATATAAAGTTATGTGGTCGATATGCTTTTCTTGAAAAGGATATCTTACGAGATAAGATATGATGCAAAAACTATAAAGATTCTTTGAAGATATGACACGTGACATGCCAAATAATCAAAGTGAAAACAATAGTCATTGGCAACCTTGTTTCAAAATATGAAGTTAGAATCTCGATCATTAAATATACGAAAAAAAAAATATTTTTCATAATTTTTGAAAGATTAATTTTTAAATAAATTGCTTTTAAACTTTAGATAGAAAATATCTAGAGTTGAAAAAAATCCAGACACGCCCCATTAATTTTCCAATATTCTTCTTTAAATACCTTTCCAATATTTAAATAGAATTTCGATAGCATCTTTTCAAAAAGTAGCTCAAGCCCCACTTACAGTGATACTCTCCTTTCTCTTCACAATCACCCACTCAAATGCGCATCTTCACACACACACCAAATCAATTCAAAAAATAAAATAATAATTTAAATTATTTTATTGCATTTTAAATTTATTGAAAACGTAAATTAGTTAATTTGAAATTGAGATAGGTTTTGGGAAATTCAATAAGATATTAGATTGTTAAAAAAAATTGAGTTTTACGGCTAAAATTTTATATAAACAATAAATAATGATTTGTTAAGTAAATTTTTTTAAAATTATAGATATTATTTAATATATATTAAAAATTAATTGTGTGAATATTATCGTACAAAAAATATAAAAGTAGTCTAATAATTGTCAGTCTCAACCAGAGATAGATGCAACAAAATATCTACTTTTGTTTAAAACCCCTTGGAAGTTCCAATAGGAGATATCTCATAATAATTATCTAATAAATTTTACATTCGCTTTTTCTTATTATAATAATTTTAAATATCTATTTAAAATAATAGTATAAACATAATAAAGACAGATCTATCACCTCACTTTCTTGCATAACTTTTTCTATCTATTAAAATATATTAAAAATTAAGTATCCCATTTTATTAGATGTCACTTTCTATTAATTTTGTAGTTTTTAATAAGTTTTAACCAAATAAAAAAAATGTGTCAAGAAAATTGTTTCAGAGAGTGCGATGTGCATTTTTTTTAATGATAAACGTGTTAAAAAAAAAAGACTTTAGCTTTAACACTTCTAGAAGAATTATTCTTACAGATTTTTTTCATGAAGAATTATTCATCAGAAATCTTTGTGTAGAGAATTATCAACAAGAAATACTTCTGAATATTTTTGAAAAAAAAAAAAGTCTAGAAAAATATTATGATTAGGGTTGGAAATACATCAGGAGGATTGTTAAAGAATTATGACGTAACCCGCTAAAGAGATACTTTGTTTATTAGATATAGGTTATGTAATACAAATAAATCAGTAAATAAAAAATATATGATTCTAATAACATAATAAAATATGACATAGTAGTATGATGTAATGGAAGATTTTACCTGACATTGTACTTAGAAAATACATTTGATTTAAAACATAATTCTATTTAACCAAAACATATCAAAATAAACCCTTGTAAATTTTAAAGAAAGTTTATATAAGAAATTCTATATCTACTTAGGATTTTTCACCAAAACCAACAACATCCTTCTTCACCAATCAAATAAAATAGAACCAAAACAATCATACAAAAGAATAATTTAATTAAAATTATATAACTAAATAATAATTTGTATTTCCATATTTTGAAAACTTGTATTAAATATGTTTTATCTTAGACTAAAACCTAATTAAATTTAACAATTAAATCATTATCATATTCTAAAGAGTTAAGTGTTGGGTAGATCAAGAAGGAAAATACCGATGAGATCCCATAACAATAAACATGAGTTACATCCACATAAGGATTAACGTCATATTTAATCTAAAACCTTAAGGCAATGAATTTGTGAATTTTTTTTTTCTTATATATTGCTCAACTTTCTCATTTACACTCAATGTAAGACTTAGACTCACACTTGAATTCCAAACAATCTTCCTTCCAAAGTTGGAGTCCCTTCCACATTGATACATCCTTATTTGTACCACTATTCACACATTTAACAAGAAACATGTTTGAAACCTCTATCAAGAAGACTTTCGATACAGAGATCAAATTATACTTGTCTGAGTCGGTCACCTATACGAATCATCAGATATGATACCCCTTCTGGAAAAGTTGAGGGGGGAAACACCAGAAAAATCTCATAACAATGAAACATGAGTCAGACCCACACAAGGGATTGACGTCACTTTTAACCCAAAACCTTATGGCAGTGACTTTTTAGGTCTTTTTCTTATATGTTGTTTAATTTTTCCATTCCTACTCAATTTCTGACTTAGACTTATACTTGGATTCCTAACATTAAGGATGATGGTAAGTTCAACGCACCATCATCCACTCCACCACAATGAGTATTGCGTGTTCGGAGAACTTCTCCCTCAACTTTTCACCACCTGATACCTTAATCTATATCAATGAAACAATGAATCTTTGTCGTAGGTTCATTTACTAAATACTCATTAATGAATACGGGGTCAACACACAATCTCAAGAATGTGACCAAAATAATTATAATTCACTCATATAAGACTATATTATACATATATTACCATTATTCAACGACATCCATTATTTAAACATATACATAATATTAATCCAATCATAAAATCATCTCAATTACTAACAACTTAAAAAAACAATAAAATAAAAAATTTAAAAGGGTTGTTTGAGTGAGATAGTCTCACTTATGTGAACAGAAGAAAATAAAAATATATGTTATTGGAGTCTCCTCCCTCAAGCTAAGTAGTGTCGTTTAAGCAAGGGATCATGTTGCTTGAATGAGGAACTTTCAGAAAGGAGAGATAACAAATATCTTTATATTGCTTAGGTTTTATTAGCTTGTGCAAAAAGAGTTTTCTCCCAAGTAATAGATTGTTTGCACTCTAGGTTTGAAACTCTTATTTAAGTGATAACAATACTCAAGCGAGATATGTAGAAACCAACCTACTACGCAATAAGTCAACATTTCCAAAACTAAGCAAAAGACCTATTCTATACTTTAACATTCTTAAGTGATGCAAACAAAGATAAAGAATAAATTGTTAAAATGGAGAAGAAGAAGGAGGAGAAATAAATACAACAGGCATTACAAGAAGAAATAAAGAAGAAAAAATCAGAAGAAGATTCCAAGGAAAATGTACAAGACGAAGACTCAAAGAAATGGAAGAAGAGATTAAGAAACACTTCCTTTTGTAAAACTCTTAGATTATGTCATATTTCTTGATTCCTTGAAATATTCTAAAATCCAAGAGACATAAAAGTGTGTTAGACGAAATTAAGGAAGTAAGAACATATAACGAGAACTACTAACACATGTCACTTTTAAGTTTGCATGATAGTTGCAACTACTTATGACTTCTCCTTATCATAAGTGTTACATATGGTTATAGTAACTACCTCCATGTGTTTCTCCTTAAATTTAGGAACTACCCATGTTCTTTTTTCTAATTTTAAGAAATCATTGATGTTTTATACTAGATTAAGACTTAAATAAGTATTAAACATAAGATTAATTAAGGTAATCATTAGTTTATCTAGTATTATGTTCACACCTCTAAACACATGGAAGGCGTTTTTTTTTTTTACTTCTTGGCCATGACATGTAGTCTATAAAAGAGAGTCAAGTCCCTTTTGTAAATTACTTATGAAGATAGAATCAGATTCACTTTTGTAAGACAACTTTAAAAATCTTAAGACTATTATACTCTTAATTTGGCTCTTATAGTGGAAAGATTTTCAAATCATGAATCCTCTTCGCACTTATCTTTTGGGAGTCTTTTTCAAAGGTAGCATGTTATCCATACTCTTCCTTAATCCATTTTTCTATTTCCTTTTCAACTTGTTCTTGTTTCTTCTTTGGTTTGAGTAAGTTATAAAATTGAAACCCATGAAATTTCATGCTTCCACCATCTCTTTTTGTTCTTCCATGGTTCTTGAATTCTTCAACACCTCTTGAGTTAATCAATATCTTCCCATCATTCCAAGGGTCACATAATTAAGATGCTCAACATGCTTAATTAAAATAGTTTATAACCCAAAACCCAAGTTTCAAACCTTCCCACTCAGTTTAATCATTCAAAGATTAAATTTTCATTCAATTTCATTGAGTTAACATGTCAAAACATACCATGATATAAACATATCATGATCTAGTAAACCATTGTATAAACACTTTTATTAAATTGTGTATGTCTACATAAACAATTTTCATTCTCAATGCACAAATTTTCACTTGGTTCAATAGTTGTCCAAAACTCAACTCAAATATTTATCAAAAATTTTCCTAAATAATATTTTATCTATATTACAAACTCAAATTTAAACTAAGTTTTCTAACTTAAACCCTTAAAAAAAAAGCATCCAAAGTTAACATAAGTCAAAAGTCAAGTTATCAATGTAATTCATTCAACATTTTACTAACCAAACAAATGTTCAAATCATAATAATCTAAATTGAAATGAATTATCTCAAATCCAAAATCATTGAAACTACTTAAGTTTTAACCTATTGTAAATATCCCAATTTAAACAATATATAGTTATTATAATTTTTTTACTACAAATTTAAGATAATTTTTAAGATTAAAGTGTTATTGTTTGGGGAGAGTAATCATATCTAGTGGCAAGTAGCATGGTAGCTAAACAAAATGGTTCATGTGTTTGGTGTTTGTAATTGATTTTTAATGTTTCTATAATAATTTTTTCTATTTTTTAATTATTTTTATTTTATAAATATTTTTCTTTTTTTTATCATGTGGAAAATGATAATAATAATAATAACAATAATAATAAAATAATAATTATAATATTAATTATTATTATATATATAATAATAATAACAATTATTATTATTATTATTTTTATTGTCCTCTTTAATCTAAGGTAATTAAAATTAAGATTATGGGTAGGATTGTGACAGGTTCACAAAACCTTAAATAGTGAAATTATATAGATGGTAGATTTTACTTTCTAAAAAAATATAAAACAGTACAAATGTTTGTTAAAAGTGTTTGACTTTATTTTAATTGAAACTCATTTATTCAATAAGATGAATATTGCATAAAACACTGTTAGCCTATTAAGTTTGGAATTTGTTCTATTTAAAATCCAAAGTCAATTCACTCAATAAGCAAATAGTTGATAAGTAATGTTGAAAACATAAGGTGGAATTTATTACATTGATTTTACTTGGGTAGTGTGGGGAACAAATATACCAAGGTATTTGTATTAATTATAATTAAGGTTATGTTTTATTTGAATTGAATTCATTCACAAACAAGGTAAACAATTATTTGGTGTAGTAGATAATTTGTATAAAAAAATCTTGATCTACATGTTTTTATGATTTTATTCAATGATCCTTTTAATTTTGCTCTGTTACAATTATATGTGTGATCTGAATCACATAAAATATATAAAATCATATAATCTTATGATTTTATGATTAAACTCTCTATTTTAACTACCTTACGTTAACTTATATCTAATATTATCTTTATTTGACAAGTACTATGTGTATAGCTTTGAGTTACATTATGTTTTAACTTAAATAGTTAGTTTATAGGCCATGAGATTATATTGTTTATATATGTGCTAATAAAAATTCTAGGAAAGGGTTAAGTGAAGTTACACTTGTAGAAGTTATCATGTTTTAAATGGAGTATTTCATGTTTATAGTATTAAGAAAGATCTAATAAGTATTTATTTATTAGTTCAACTAGGTTTTAAAGTTGTTTTCTACGATAATACATTTGTTATTACTAAACCTGTTGCTTTTGTTGGTAAAGGCTAGATTTGTGATATTCAGTTTAGGTTAATCTTATGTAAAATATCTAGCAATTCCTCTTTATTAAATCAAATACTGAATACTAGATTTGGTCATGCTAATTTTAATTTTACAAGAAAGATGATATTTCTTAATCTCATTCATAAGACTTCTATTGATTTGAAACAAAAGTATAACGTATTCAAGCAAAACAATCAAGAAATCACTTGAAACCAATTTACTTGAATAACTTCATAAATGTGTGTAGTGATAGATACTTTATTATTTTTATTGATGATTTCTCTAAATATTGCTATGTTTATTTAATTAATTCATAAAAATATTTTGTTCGATAAACTCAAAATATACAAAAAGAAGGTAGAAAACTAATTAGATAAGAAATTAAGATTATTTACTATAATAGAGAAAGATAATACATATCTTTAAAAATGAGTTATTTTTTTATAGATACATTTTTTGTTAATTATTTGTATGTTCCATAATCTAATGGTCTACTAGAATAAAAAAAAAAGTAGAATCTTGATTGATATTATAAATGTTATGCTTATAAGGTCAATTTTGTGTATAAATATATAGAGTGAAGCTTTATATTCCTCATGTCATAAATTTAATATAATTTCTTATAATTATTTATGTAAAATTAACTATGAATTATGGAGAAAGAGATGCTCGTATTAAAAATATCTCAAAGTGTGTAAATGTTTTGCAAAGGCTAACTTTTTCTTAGTAAGAAAATAAATATTGGTCTTAAAATGGTGGATTGTAATTTTATTGGTTATTCTTTGTATTGTACGACTTATAGATTCTTAATTATAAGTATAAAGTGATTGAAATTTCTAACAATATCATTATGAAATTTAAAGATATTATTTTCATTGAAGATATTCTATTTGAAATGATAAATTGATTAAATCTATTTGTGAAGTTTCTAGTTGTGTGTCTTACCTACTTGTAGCAGTGGTAATAAAAATGTTGAATTTTGATGAGTGCATAAATATGAATGATATTAAATAATATTAAATAAATACATGCTTCAATTGGAATATATAAGCATGTGTTTGAGAAAAAAAATACATAAATTATAAACTAACACTAATTTTATTGACAATGACAATGACGAATACTAAGGTACATGCCGAACACTTACCTTTTCAACTAAGTCCACGTGAGAATAATTGACAATGTCGAATATTAAGGGACATGTCGAACACCTACTTTTCAACTAAGTCCAACGCGAGAATCCTTGACAATGCGTTCTGTGGTTAGCAAGTGGTGACCGACAAAGTTCTTTTCCCTAAATCTCTTGAGAAGCGAAGCTGAGAAAATAATTTGTAAAATTACAATCCTAATTTACAGTTTCAGCAAATAATTCTTAATTTCTACCATACTTCTAATTCACATAAAGAAAACGTATATCAATTTAAGATGTAGAATAGGTTAGAAATTCGCACAAAAACGTACTTCGTTTTAGGATCAATGCCACGTTCTTGTAAATTTCGCGAAGCTGAATGAAAATGTAGTCTCGATTAAGCAAATCACTCTCTCCGAACGAAAATGGTGCCAAAAGCTTACTTTTGAAGTGTGATTTCACTTCTCTTTCTGAGTTCCTCTTTTTGAATAATGCAAAGAGAACATTATTATTTTAAATCTAAACTGGAATTGACATAATATTATTATTATTATTATTTAATTAATAATGAACAATATTTCAAATTTATTGATACTAATTTAAAATATTTTATAAATTAACATTTTGTTTTTTAAATTTAGTTACTAAAAAAGTAAATTTATGATTATTAACTTTTTAAATGATGTATACTTATATTATAATTTTTTATTAATAAAAAAATTATATACCAATAACTTTTAATTTATAAAATGGTTAATGAAATTTTAATTTAAATATGACTTTTTTATAATAATTATTTTTGGTCACTAAATTAGTCAATATAATTACTAATTATTTTTTGTCTCTAAATTAGTTGTTAATTAATGATTTTTTTATAATAGTTATTTTTTGTCATTAAATTAGTTAATATAGTGACTAATTATTTTTTATCTCTAAATTAGTTACCATTTAATGATTTTCTTGTAAAATAGTAGTATTTTGATTGTAAATTCTTATAAATTAGAATTTTATTTTCATGTGAAAATAAGTGTAAATATAATTTTGTAATTCAACCTATTAAGTTCAAAAATTTAGGAGGTGTGAACTTTAAAAGACAAAGAAGCAATGAAAAAATTGAAGCCTATCAAGCTTAATAAGCTCTCCTAGCTCTCACCTAAAACACATGTGAACTCGAGTAAGAAAACTCAAGAAATCAAGTAAGGCAAGGCAAATGTGAAGGACCAAGCATAGAGTGCATGTTATCCAATTAGTGAAATTTTCCTAATTTTTTTTTTTAATTTTGAAACACAAATCTTCCTCCTTAGACTAGTTTAAATTTCATTAAAAGCATATAACTTCTTAGTTTTGAATTTGTATTTAATTTCAAGACATATCTACATTTTATTTAGGTCTAGAATTTTGGATATTTTGACTATAAATAATCGACATATTTTCTCATTAAATAACTTTTGATATAAAATGAGAGTGATTTTTAGAAAATTTTAAAAATATTTTAGAAAGAAAAGATTTGTCCTTTTGTTTGAGTCTTACCTTGTGTTATTGGATCAAATGATGACTTCATAATCTTAGAAGTTTTTTTAACTAGTGTGAAAACCTCAATCCACGTATAAGTTTTTCCAACTACTTGTGACAACCTCAATCACTGAAACACAGGTGTTAAAGTACCTGTGTCAGTATTTGCAAGTATGTGGGTCCACAATTTGTTATTTTCATTTACTGAAATTTAAGAATTCTCATTTTTCAATTTTAAAGAGCTTAATGGACTTTACATTATCCCTGCATACACTGTTTAATTAAGCTTTTCATCTACTTATATGTTAATTAAAGTTAAAATTTAATTAAAACTATCTCTTTTAAAACTGTAAAAACCTGCGAATTTGTTAATATATGTTTTAAATTTAAAAGTCTACCAGTTTGTAACGTGGAAAACTGTAGAGTCGTGTTGAAAAAAAACATGTAACGTGATGGGTGTTGCCAAATACAAGTGAACCAGGGCTAAGGTGTGTGAACTTTTTTGTCGATGCCATGTTGTTGATGATGTAACGGCTTACATCACTTCTAGCCCTTGACCATGGATCAACCCTTCTTTTTGGTTCCTGGATTATTCTCATGCACCATATTTACCTCTTTACACATTAGTTTATGAGAAATTGTACACGTTGGGAACTCTTTCTTTCTCACTTTTTGGCTAGAGTCAATATTATATTGTATGGAACTAATTTCCTGCCTCTATAAAAAGCCCGTAGAAGCCTTAGGAATAATACACCAAGAGAAGTCTTTGAAAGTGATTATTCTAGTCTTTGGAATTGAAGTGCTGCAATGGCTTTAAGTCAGGAAGAGGTGACCCTTCTGGGAGTTACTGCAAGCCCATTTGTTTGCAGGGTGAAGATAGCCCTAAAGTTGAAGGGCATTGAATACAAATATGTGGAAGAAAATTTGGGCAACAAGAGTGAAGAGCTTCTGAAATACAACCCAGTTCACAAGAAGGTCCCAGTTTTTGTTCACAATGACAAACCCCTAGCAGAGTCCCTTGTGATTGTTGAGTACATCGATGAGACCTGGAACAACAACCCCATCTTGCCTTCTGATCCTTACCAGAGAGCCTTGGCTCGTTTCTGGTCCAAATTCATTGATGACAAGGTAAACCATGTGTTCTTCTTTTCTTCCTTTCTTCTCATTTGTCCCCTGAACATCAACTTTCATGAAACAAATTGATCTTGTGAAATCTTCGGATAAGTTAGAGAACTGTCATAAAACGAATTGGTTAAATTTCATCAATTAATTGTTTCAACTTTATCTAGAGTCATATCAATGATTGATCTCTTATCTGTCAGTAATAGGAATATAGTCAGAACACAATATATAAGTGAGAATAAATTATTGTGATTGTGATTTGGGGGGTTATTTATAAGTCTATATTAAGTATGTGTGTAGTGATTAATTTATACAACAGTGACTAACAAATAGTGCTACTTATGAAACCAGATTGTGGGTGCTTCGTGGAAGTCTGTTTTCACGGCTGATGAGAAAGAGCGTGAGAAGAATGTTGCGGAAGCATCTGAGAGTCTGCAGTTTCTAGAGAATGAGATAAAGGGCAAGAAGTTCTTTGGAGGAGAGGAGCTTGGCTTGGTAGATATTTCTGCTGTCTATGTCGCATTTTGGATCCCTTTGGTTCAAGAGATAGCAGGCTTGGACTTATTAACAACTGAGAAATTTCCTAATCTCTACAAATGGACCCAAGAATTTGTGAACCATCCCATTGTCAAAGAAAGTCTTCCTCCTAGAGACCCAGTTTTTTCCTTTTTTAAAGGACGCTATGAAAGCCTTTTTGCGTCAAAATAGATTTCATGTTGTGAGAGACTTAGAATTTCTAAGGAAAATTGTATGGACTACTTGTAATTGAGTTGTTGCTGTTAGTTACGATTTCCTTTCAAAATTACGCTTGAAGTTGAAATCTAGGATTTCCGCATGTCAAACAAATAACCCAAGTTGTTTTTGTATTCATATTTTACTCTTTCAATCAATAAATTATGCGGCATCAGTTATTGTTCCCGGGACATGAATATTAATATTGGAACAAAGGGCATGTTTGGTTGAGTGAAAAGAGTTACGATGAATTGACTCCGTGAGATGACGTGTCAACCATTTCACAATTTTACGTTCGCGGTATAATTTGATAATAATAAACAGAGATGTTAGTTGAATTGAAAAATTAATTTTTTATTGGAAAAGAAGAGTTTAACGTGAAAATGCGTGTCGTACTTCATTGTGTGACGAAAGTGATATGAGTGGTTGGTTTTAGTTTTAGATATCGTTGTGGTCGTGGTTTTACTTTAGTTATTCTTCATTTACTATAAGGAATTTATTATTTTGGTGTAAATATATTGTGGTTTGTATTTATTGAAAAGGATAAAGGTTTGTTTCTTAGGATTTACTGTTGTCGTGAGTGAAAAGGGTAAAGGTTTGGTGTGAATATATTGTCGTTTGTGTTGTGATTTTTGAACTCTATTGTTGCGTTTTGAATTGTGTATGTAGTTATCGTTGTTACATTTGGTATTTACCTCTATATATGTTTTTGAACTCTATTATTGCATTATAAATTATCTATATGGTTACCGTTGTTACATTTTGTAGTTACCTGTGTATGCATTTTTGAACAAAAGTTACTGATATGGTCAAGGATAATTGGAGTTGAAGAAATAATGTTTGTTTTATTTGTTATGTTGACATAATGTTGTTGTGTTTTGGTTTTCATTTTGGAAGAATGTGTGAATAGGGATTGATCTTAATAATATTTTATAATTGATTTTGTAATAAGTTGGAAGTACAAAGAAATTATGCAATATTCAGATGTTATAGAAGGTTGGTTTGAAACTAGTTATGCTTGGAAAAGGGTCTAACTAGGAGTCAAAGGAAGTTAAGGCAAGTGACTTGTTTATGTTTTGTATTGTGTTAAGAAAGTAAGGTTTACTTTACATATTAATATTTCTTTTCTCGGTTGCAGATTAGAGTGAGGCATCGAGTTGAGACAAAACATAATGTTCAAATTAATTGAAGAATGTCGGATTTTTAGAAGAAGAAGTTGGAGACAACTCTTTTTAGGTGGCTTCTTCAATTGCGAAAACCATTGTTGTGTGATATAGTGAGTCGGTGGTCTCCTAATGATCAAAGTTTTCGTATTGGAGAGTATTTAGTTCCCCTATCAGGTTTAGATCTAAGTATGGGGTAGACTTGGGTATAAATAGGGAAGTGGTTAGCTTTAAAGATGACAATGAAGGTTTGGTCAATGAAAATGACATTTCGGATGAAGGAAGAGACGTGAAGAGAGAGAGAGAGAGCATATGTCAGATGAGTTTATGGTTTGAAAGTGTTTAAAGGAACACGTCGGAGAAACGGGTTTGAAGAAATTTTGAATTCTAAGAAAGCCATTTGACACAAGCATTCCACGATTTCCTACCCAATGAAGGACATGTCATCTACTTACTATATGTGGTTAAAGATTTGCGTTTACCATTGAAAATTTGAGAAAGTTAATTAATATCAATATTTATGTAATATTAAATACAGTAGGTACAGTAGGCGTGGAGCTCAATAATGAAAACACAAAGATTTCCCTCACAGTGCAAAATGTCTCACAGTGAAATGGAGCACGTATATGCCCATAATCTCAACTTTATTTAACGTATTACAAATCAACTTTACAACGAAAAATAAACTTATTTTAATGTCTTGTGGAGAAGAATGAAATTTTAGGAGCAAAACAATGACGATAATCTCCAAACTGAGTTGGACCTGATACACGAAGTTCAAGAAGATGTTTGAGTTCGTGAGGAAGCCGTCAAGCTAAGAGTTGCACGGCGCTACAACACCCGAGTGCGAGAACGAACCATCCAGAAAGGCAACTTGGTATGGAGGAAAGTTGCTGAAGGCCGCAGGAATAAACAAGAAGGCAAGTTGGCACCAAGCTGGATAGGACCGTTTAGGATAGTATATACCTTCCAGAATGGGGCCTACAAGCTTGAGAAATTAGATGCATACTCATACTGAGAACGTGGAATGCCACCCACCTTAATATTTATTACAGTTAATTGTGAGGAATAGAAACGAAGTACTCTTTTCTTGACTTGGATTTTTTTCCTAATGATGGTTTTGACAAGCAAGGTTTTAACGAGGTCTGTACCCGAGTCAATAAAAGTTGAGTTATTCTAGATTACTTATACGTTTATATGTTTTGTGGTACTTATTTTAAGCTCAAACCATGCAAACGCATGAACCTTGTCCCCTAAATGATTAAGTTGGGCAAACGCCTAAACGACTTCAATATTAAATGACTAAGCTAACGCTTAAGTCGAGAAAACGCCTATACAACTTCAATATTAAACGACTAAGCTAACGGTTAAGTCGGGCAAACGCTTAAACGACTTCAATATTAAACGACTAAGCTAACGCTTAAGTCAAGCAAACGCCTAAACGACTTCAATGATTAACGATTAAGCTAAATGCTTAAGTTAAGACCTAAGTCGGACAAACGCCTAAACGACTTCAATGTTAAACGACTAAGCTAAACACTTAAGTTAAGATCTGTTAAAGTAAGTATTTGGCCTAAGTTCAAGAGGGGGGGTGAATTGAACTCTTTTTTAAATCTTTTCGCAAACTTGCTTTTCAATGTGAGAATACAAATTCTTTAAAGAAACTTAGAATGCAATCTACAGAGGTTCAAACAATTAACAAATATAAAACC
>Ga0209700_106229_pt1 | contig 18799 bp, 4 predicted proteins | sample SiratroredBW_FD_187528 | JGI IMG/M metagenome (GOLD analysis project Ga0209700, IMG submission 187528) | Root nodule microbial communities of legume samples collected from California, USA - Siratro red BW (SPAdes) (version 2) | ecosystem: Host-associated > Plants > Roots > Nodule | place: USA...
ATATATATATATATATATATATATATATATATATATATATATGTATATATTCCTAATTAAAACTATTCATTATAAGAACATATTAATACAATGGATCTCCATGTGGAGTGTGTTGAATCATGTCAATGGATGAAAACCATAAGATGATTTGCCAAAGTAGCAATGCTTTTATGCAACTTTCCTTAGTGTCTGAACTGAAAAATGCTAGTTGGTGAGAAAAATTAAGGAAGAAGACCCATTGATTTGATCACATAATGAGTCTATGGGTTCACTTGCTTCAAGTTAGGAAATGGTCACTTTAAATAAAGAGCTGTATTATTTTAGTCTAAACCATGGATCATGACGCAATCTCCTTGCTATTAGGGTGACATATTCAAAATTGGACACATTATCATTTTAATCTTTCTTTAATTTTTCATCTACTACTTTACTTTCTATAATTATAAAATTCACAAAATTACTTTTTCATATATTTGATTATTTTATTTTTTATATTTTAATTAATTAAATTATTTTTATCCTTCTATATATATATGTATATTAGGTTTTATTAATAATGACAAAATATGTGGATGACAACATGTGAACTTTATAGTTATCAGTAGACTTAATAAGTTTGAGGTAGCAATATGTAATTGATTTTTTATTTTGAGTTATAATAGGTTATAGAATTTTAGTTTACATTTCTGAAAAAAAATATTTAGTTATATTTCATTCTTAATATTATGTTAACTTTTTAAAAGTAATTCTTAAAATATTTAAAAAGTTTCTTAATAAAAATTGATATATTTTCTATCAAAAGGTAAAATATCATGTGAATAAATAAATAAAAAAAGAACATAAAGGACTTATAATACGTGTCGTTTTATGATGCTTTATGTATTTCAGTTTTCCGTGCGCATTGGAAGTACAATTGACGAAATTAACGTCTTATACTTAAATCAATTCTTTTAATTTATTGGATATCTAATTCAAAGAACAAAAATATCGACATTTAAAATAAAATTAATTATAGTATTAGATATTTAAAACTTATTTTAAGCTTTAAAAATATAATTTTAACTAAAATTACAACCTACACTATAATAAAACTATCTCTTTGTGACACTAAAAAAATCAACCAAATAGCAACGATAAAAAAAATCATGTAAATGACTGAAAATCAATGCTTATGGGTTGAAGTAGGGTTGACTCCGAACTGATATTAAATTACTAAGTTAATATTTATTATTAGAGCATACACAAACACTTTATAATAAAATAGTATATAGGATATATCGGTTTAAGTCTTATAACAATTGAAACAAATTATGTCGGTATAACCAATGCAGTGGTAGAAACGGTCTGTGTTAATTTGACTGAGATTTTTCATTCGTTTTTTGAAAATAAAATTAGAATGGATTATAAGTATATATAAACAATTTTCAATAACTACATTACATGAAAAAAAAAATTAATTTTCAAACTTTAGAATTCTATTAATAATGAAATTTATTTTTTAATAGTTTCCGGTATCAAGTTCAACACATTCATTTCAGATCGAACATTAACATAATTTTATTTTAAATTGAACACCATAACAACCTTGTAATAAAAAACATACAAACACTACAACAACTTTATGATAAAAAACATACAAAAATCTTGATTCAAAAACTTAACATATATCAATATTCACACAAAACAAAAATTATGAAAACACACTTTACTGACGAACACAAAAAACAAATGAAGATTTAATATAAACTCAGTGTATATGTGAGTTGGGATAAAAGAATCAATGGAAAGAAATTTTTACAACTTAACAAATTTCAAGTGAGTTAGGAATGAAGATTGAAGACAACTGAAAAAAAGAATGAAGGTTGGAATCCAATAACAACGTGCAAGCTTAACAAAAGCAAAGAAAACGAAAATAAAATTAAAACAATAAACCTTAATAAATAGAGATGTTAATATCCACCAAACCGATATTAACATTAACATCCACAAAATCGACGCTAACATTAGTCTCGACCAAGATGACACTTTTTTAATATTATATATATATATATATATATATATATATATATATATATATATATATATATATATATATATTAATTTTGCCTTTTAATTTTATTGTTGTTACTAACAAATAAAAAAATTTCAAAATTAAAATAAATAAATACAATTTTTTAAAGTATTTGAAAAATAAGTTTTATTTAATCTCATATTTAAAAAAAAAATTATGTTGTGGTTTTATTTTAAAAATTTTGTTAACATAATAAATGTTTGTTTTGTGTAAAGTCGAAGCTAAATATTCTGGGTGTGGTGAACTATTTTGTAATTTTACGTTAAGTTTTTTTTAGTAATTATATCATAAACTTTATAATTAATTGAATAAAAAAAAGATGTGTAAAAGTAAGTTAAGTTGAATTTGTGATTTTTTAAAAATAAAGAGATTAGAATTACAAAGAAATTAAAGACACCAAAATAGCATATAGAGAACTAAAAGAACCAAAACTTACTTAAAAAAAATGGATTACCTGGAAGTAATCCTAACCACATTTTATAAATTGCATTTGATATTTTGCTTAATTTCCTTCTATACTTTTAACAAAACAAAATTGTTTCCTTCATAAAGTTTAGAAGTTCATGGAGCATATAATGGAAAGAATACAGGCTAATGAAAATTATAAAGGGTATTTTGTATATTATGGACAATTTTTAATGTAATAAAATAAATTAAAGAAAATAAATATTTTATTAATACAAAATTATTTTATTTTATCATATACAAATATAAAAGTACTGCTGTTAAGAAAAATTATTTGAATAAAAATATTATTTGTTGATATGATCTGAAAATGCAAAATTCAAAAATAATGTATATGCAAACTTATGTTATGCCTAGGTGAATGAGAACTTTAGTACTCATATTATTATTGTTGGATTATTATATACTAATGTGTTAACCTATTATTTACATTTTATTTAGCTTAATACATTTTCACACAATTTCTTTCACGAACTAATAAAAATGGATGTTTTTGTAATATGAACATTAATAATAAAGAAACTTGAATTTGTAATTTGTTGGAAATTGTTTAAACATTTAAATTTAAATGTTGGATTTTTTTAATAAATGATTATTTTAAAATGATTGAAATAAGTGAAGAATGATGTTTGAATAAATTATGATTTAGATTCATCATTTTGAAATGTTTAAAAATTGTATTATTAAAATGTTTTTGAAAGAGCTTTAAAAACTAGTTTGATCATGTTCATATCGATCGTTATGATATTTTTATTCAAGTAAATTATTTTCGATCAAATATAAGATTTTTATTCAAGTGAAAATAGAATAGAAATTCAAGCTCAATTGACTCTATTTTTATTTAACGGAAGAAATTTTAGGTTAAACAAAAATGACCCTGTAACTCAGTCTTATTTTTGGTCTTGTTTTCACTCATCATGCGAAGATTATTTTTGCTTAAGCGAAAACAACATTGCAACTTAAATCAATTTTTGTTCAATTTTTACTCAAGCAAAGAAATTTTCACTCAAAGGATATTTTTGCTTAAGCTTAATTTTTTTTTTCTTCTAGACTCTTTAACTGATTAAATATGAATGTTGTTATAAATGAAAAATGAATATTAATTTTTATATTTGATTGATTTGTGATTTTGTTTAAATAAGTTATATTGTATTACAATAATTACATAAATTGGTGAAATTTGTATAAATGTGGTATCATTCGTCTAGGATAATGTGATAATGTATGAACCATTATTTGTTTTTTGTATTAAGTATTAACATCTATGTTATAAGATAGATTCTTTTATTTTATTAATGATCTAAGTCATATAAAGTAAGGCATCAGGTGGTGAGAAGTTGAGAGGAATTCTTACACATCGTGACATGTGTAAATGTGTATATTTGGGTTGTAAAGAACTTATCCTAATCAATTATTCTTAAGTTTACTTACAAGTGTAAATATATTTATTTGGATCAAATGTTGGTCTTTGATAGGACATACTTAATATGAGTCTTTTAAATGACACTTATCAATATTTCATTTGTTGAATATCTTTTTATGTATAAATTCAAATGAGATATATATGATTATTATATATTTGTTTGGATTTTTTTGGATTGTTAATAAAATATCTTTCCTTTTTATATATATTATTTTATGTTAAAAATTTATTCCAATAATTTATCTTTATATGAGTTGTTTGTGTGCTGATATGTTATAAATATATTATGTATACGAACATATATAAAAATGAGTAATGAATGTAAGAGCAACATCTTAAGAATAATAAAAACTATTTTATCTTTTTTTTAAATACACATATATATAAAGTTATATTTTAACTTGTTTAAATTTCAACTTGTTTATATTTTAAAGTTTAGTTTCATATCATAAACATATTTGATATAAAAAAATCTAAATGTAAATATCTCGTCAACTTTTTATCCCTTTTATTCGTACTAAAATTGTATAATTTTGTTTAGCACACCGCCTATAGAAAATATAAATCATTGTTTTCCATGGTTCAAAAATCAATGAAACATGCTTAAAAAAATTATAAAAAAATATATAAACATCAATAATTTATATAAAAAATAAAAATGTCATAAAACAACTCAAAAGTAAATAAAAAATATTATTTTTTAAAAGACTTTTAAAAAATATTATTTTGACATCTTATTTAAGTTGATACCTAAAAACTCACCAATCATATCATTACATAAAAAATTATTATTGAAGAAAAATAAAAAAGAACAAAACACAAAAGGCATAAAGTAATATCTAACCTATGAAAAAAATAACAAACTCCTTAAAAACGAAATAAAAAAAGTTGAAACTTATTATGAACCTAATTAGTCAGGCAAAATAGAATAGCTCACAAACTCAACTCTATTTAGTAAATATATTATGAGGTTCGTTATCTACCTAAAGACATAAGTCACAATAAAATCTATAACAATACATATCTACATACACTTATATAATTTATCTTTTAACAATTTAATAAATGATAGTAGTCCAACCAAATACTTAGGAAATAACGAAGAGTCACACAACACTGTATCCTTATTATATTACACACTAATATAAGTATAAAAGTTAAAAATATTTTTTATTTCCTGTTATCAATTTTTATAATCATTTTAATTAAGGGACCAAATAAAAAATAAATAAAATTTCAAATGTAAATCACCTCATATAACATCAACAACCTAATGTCAAACATAATATTAGTAACAATCATCCTAATCGTAAATTCTTCAAACAAAACTCTTAACTAAATAACATAAATATAATTCTCTGACATAATGATTATTAGATTTCATTTATATGAAAAATTTACATGAATGAAATATTCTATATAATACTTTGGTTTGTTAATGAGTATTTTCATGTTCAGGATTCTAATGTTCTCCAGCTTCGTCTCTATAATTCCATTGCATTTTGTACTTTGAGAAATTTGATGAAGCCGAATCTCTTTCCTCTCCAATTTAGTTTTCTTATAATGATAATATCTTTTACATCCTTTCTTTTCATCGAAGTTTACTAGGAAATGTGAGAAGAAGAATGAGGTCCCATTGCTCAATCCTTTTGATCAGTTGTTTGTTGTATATTATTTTTTATGCTCTGTTTAAGTGAGTTTTTCCTTAAATTTTTTATTGATTTTAATGATATGAAGAGTTGATTATGAGACTACAATGAAGCATCATACTCATGATTGATACAAAATTTTTTATACAAATTTGTATTCTTGTACCAAATTTGATACATATTTCCTTGAACATGTGACATTAATTTTGATACACATTTTTTGAATAAGAATACTTACTAATAAATTAAGAGTGATAACTAACCATCACAATAGAACTCTATATTAAAATATATAGTGATTATTCATTTATACCTTAACTTTCCTAACCATCACAAAATAATTGATGTTAAAATTATACATTATATCGGGAAATTGGATCTTATTCCTGATATTATGGGATTGTGTCATGTTCAAATTTGCAAATTTTACCTATCAAAAGTTTATATCAAATAGAAATATAGGTTAATCGATTCACCCATCTCACAAACAATCTTAACACTCTTACTACATATATCACTATACATATATTAATCATTAACTTAGATTAGTTAATATAATCAATACTTAAATCATTAATAAAAAAAATTTATGATTTAACTTAATAATATTAAGAACTATTTATTGTACTATTAGTTAAAACATTACCCTTCATAATGTATTAATTAAAAGTAGGTTATAAAAATAAGTTGCATGTAATTACTTGATTTATATCAAATACTAACCATATTACATAATTGAATTACATATTAAAAAATAATTTTAATTAAATTATTTTTTATTCTTTTAAATTATATATTTTTCATTTTCTGCCGTAAACAAACTATAGAAAATAGTAAGAACTTAAAAGGGAAGACTTATAAAAATGTTAATTAATTTGAAAACAAAAATTACTTTTAAAGAATGTAATCAAACAAAATGATGTTTATAGAACCTCAAAACATATTTATACTCCTATTATCCCTGTTCTTCCACTTGGTCTCTATATTTCAAATAGGTCTATAAATAATTTTTTATACTTTAGAGGAGGTGAAGGTTATCTTCTTCCATTATCCAATAAGACTTGTGATCTTGAACTACATGTTGTAATTCCTTTCCTCTTTTGAAAAATGTACAACACACACACACCACATGCTTCTGATGCACTTGCTTTTATGTCTTTAGAGGACGATCCAAGGGGTATCACTCTCTAATAAGTTATATTTTATCTCACAAAACAAAAAATTGTCATATATATTAATTATTGTGATGTTCATGCATGCATGCTAATGTGATGAACATAGTTAGGTCGTAAAACCTAGTGTTATTACAAAAGACAATGGATTATTATAATAAATAATCTTATAATTTAATTATCCTCTATTTAAAGCCTCCAAGACTCATTATGATTTCCACGTCTTCTTCTCTTCTTCTGATTATTTCCCTCTCTCTTTCTCTTTATCTCTCTCTTATGTGCATATTTACAAAATAATGGACAAAAAACCATGCAACTCATCATCTCATGATCCTGAAGTGAGAAAGGGACCATGGACCATGGAAGAAGACTTGATCTTGATCAACTATATTGCCAATCATGGTGAAGGTGTTTGGAACTCTCTAGCCAAAGCTTCAGGTAAAAACACGTTAATTATTTTATTATTCATTGTTTTTTTTTGGTATAAACCCTAGCTAGGGTTATACTCCATAGTTATTCATCATCTTGATATATAAATATTTCTGTAGGTCTTAAACGTACTGGAAAAAGTTGTAGATTGCGTTGGCTAAACTACCTTCGTCCTGATGTTAGAAGAGGGAATATTACAACTGAAGAACAGCTTTTGATCTTTGAGCTTCATGCAAAGTGGGGTAATAGGTGAATATACACACATATATATAAACTAGTAATAAAGTGCATATTTTCATCTTTCTATATCTGAATCTTGGTAGAGGTATGTTCTTTTGATCCCCAAAATGAAAAATTATTCTCCAACTTTCTCCTACAATTGAAAGATAGAAGATTTGTTGACTCTACTCTAACATATTATTGACTAAAATCTATCAATTTTGATTAGCATCATTTCTAAATCAGAAGAAATAAAAAATGAAACTATAAAAATGGATGGTTTTCAAGCATTTGAAAGTGTTCTTAGCATTTTTGTTTTCTATAATCTGAAAATAACATATAGTTTGTAAAAGCATGTAAGAGGAAGAAGCTATATTAGCATGGTCATGGAAGACTTTAGAGTGGGAGAGATCTACTTTGTGCATGGTTGAGAATTAGCCAAGAAAAAATTGCAACACATGGGGAGTTTGTAAAACTTAGGGTAAGAAATTCTCATAAGTTTTTCTAATCCTCAAAACGATTTAGTTTTTTTTTTTCTTTTCTTTAAAGATGCATTTTTTTATACACCATGACCTTAAATGCATGCATATGTTTGGGAGGTGAGGGGATTTTGAGATCTTGAACAAGAAGAGAATGAAGTTACTTCAAAAAGTAATTCAAATAAAAGTTATTGTTTATCATTATTTTTTTAATTCTTAATTTAACTTTCAAAGATAAATTACTCATTAGAATTATTAAACTTTAAAAAATGCATGGTAGTTTTAAAGTTCCTCTTCATTTTTACCTTTATTTTTCTTTTAATCTTTAATAACTTATCTTTGACATTTAACTTATAAAAAATATAAGAAGTATAAGGAATTTGATGTTAAGACTGCAATAGTTAAGATATATGTAGGAATGAATAAAATGACGAACTCCTAAATCAATTTATTATTGAAGTTTTACAAATAAAAAAGTGAAACAACTTTGTAAAAGGTGAAAAAGTATAAGGAATTAATGACACAGTACACTAAAAAAAACTGTTCTTAAACAAAAACATACGAATGGAATTTAGGTTTAATTAGTCATGTAATTGCTGGAAAAACTTTACCTTTTAGTTATAATAAAGGTATATCTTTTAATTCTTTACACTCTATTTTTTCATTTCTATAAATCTATACCATAGAGACTAAAAATATATTAAAAATAGTATGAATGAGGATTAAAAAACAGTAAAAATTGATGTATAGGAACTAAAATTGATGAATTGTAAATATAGGTTAAGAGATGGGAGTTAAATGAGTAGTTAAACTTATAATTACTAATTTAAAAAGTATATAGGTGAAAAATAAGTAAAAGTTAAAAGTGTTTGACTGAAAAGAAATAGAGAAAAATGAATAAAAAATTAATAAAAATATATAGAAAACCATTAGAGTAAATACTATTTTTTTTTACTTTGTTTCTCTTCTTCACATCAAATCATTTTCAAGGACCCTTCTTCCTAATTCCACCTGCCAATAAGTTACTTATACACTCTAAAACATAGTTATATATATATATATATATATATATATATATATATATATATATATATATATATATATATATATATATATTATTTACACATTATAGGCTGAGTTTATGGAAGTTGGGCACATTCAATAGTACTGTAGAGGACATGAGACAAAAAATTTAAAGGAGTTTTGGAATAAATAAACCCAAACCAATAGCATGCATTTGTGGGCTTTTTTTAGACAATGCAAGTGCAATAATGAAGAGTGTCCTTGAAGACAAACTTGGGGTCTGGAATTTTGTACCTTATGAAAATTTTGTAGGTCTCTTTTTATTATAAGAAAATAAATATTTGTAAAAATTACATTTTGAAATATTTATTGTAAAATAAAAGAGTGAGTGAAGAATTTTAGAAAATATAGAGAAAAAAATAGCCTAAACTTGGATATGCACAACTTATAGTACCTTTCCCACCTTTAGTACTTCTTCCCATCCAAGAAAAAAAAAATTGAGAAGCAAAAGGCATAAATGTTATCACTTTGTAGCTGGGATAACAAAGCAGCCACAAGTTTAGGACACGTGGCTTTTCTTGAGCAAAGAAAAGAGAAGAAATATAAGTTTATGAGGTAAAAATAGGAAAAGTCTTGTGGACACCAAATATTAGGTAGCACTACTTTTTGTTTGGTAGGAAGAAAGAACTAGAATGGATTAATAGAAATGGTGGTGGATGAAAATAAAGGATAAATACAGTAGAATTTTCAAAAGTTGTTTTAATGAAAAGAAATAGAGAAAAAATAAAAAATTTAATGAAAAAGTGCTAATTAATTATACCTTTTTAATTTCTTTGCTTTTTTTTTTGTTTTCATTCAACCATACAACTACCATGATTTATTATAATCTTTTCTCTATTTTCTTTCTACTGAAGAGGGTATTAGAGGAGGGGAAAATGAAAGTGTCATAAATGATATAGTATAATAGAAAGAAATAATGGATTTTTTATTATATCATGAATATCATGAATAGGCAAAACAGAAGAAAAGAAGGAAATTTATGAGGTGAATGTGGGAAAAAACATTCCTTGAAAATTAGTATTGGTATGTATAAAACACAACAGAAAACTTTTTTATACTAATAGAAACTATACACAAAGTATGAGAGACTTTGAAATGCTTGAATCAAAGAACACTTTTTACCTGGGTTTTGCATTGAGAATTTTGATTTTGGTGTTCTGAGATCCCATGTTGCAATGCAAATGCATCATTCCAAAGGGAGATTGAGCAACTTATAGCCAAACTCTTTTATGCATGAGACTCAAATTTATTCATCACGTTTATTCTCAACCAAGGAACATGCTCTCAATTACACACGTGATAATTGCATAAAACATGTACACATGTGACATTTATTTAATATTGGTGCATTTTATTTTATTTTTTTGCTCTTATTTATTATCCATAAAATGTGGCATCCCATTAACAACTTTCAATTAGTATAACTGTATACCTATAAGTTATTAAACATGGGTTGGTGTAACTTTTATTATAATATTCCTTCTACCACAAATACTGAAATTTTAGTTTGTGTTCTCACCATTTTAAATTTTAATTAATTAACATGATTTCTCTTAAGGTGGTCCAAAATTGCAAAGCATCTTCCAGGAAGAACTGACAATGAGATTAAGAACTTTTGGAGAACCAGGATCCAGAAGCACATGAAGCAAGCTGAGAATTCACAACAACAGGGAAATAATAGTAATATTTCAGAGACAAATGATCATCATCATCATCACCATCACCATCATCATCAACATCAAGCAAGCTCTAGCACAAGCCTAGTATCAAACATGGCTCTCCAAATTGAGAATTACTCAACACCCTCTTCATATCAAGAAACTTTGGAGCCATTTCCAACTCAGTTCCCTGCAATCACTGATCAATCAAGTTCCTGTACCAATCACAACATGAACAGCAACAGCAACTATTGGAACATAGACGATTTCTGGCCAATGCAATTGCTCAATGGGGATTGAACCTATATGCATGCATCCATAAATAATACTTATATCTATATATTTATATTCCCCTAAGTTGTTATTGTGTTATGAGGCTTAACTAATAACATTATTAGGCACGTTTACTTGATAGTTAAGTTTGCTTTTACCATGCATTTGATGTGATCAGTCACATATATATATGGATTGATATATTTATATGTAGGAACTTTTCTATATAATATGTGCATTATTGTATGATTATGGTAAATAATATGGTAGGTGTACCATATGAGATATGTTTGAGAACTACGAATTTTAAATAATATGGCATGCTCGTGTTGTAGTAAAATCCTAGTATGAATTATTTTTATTTGTCTCGAATTTATTTAGCTTAGTTAATTAGTTCATAATTAGTGTCTTCGTTTGTCTCAAGTTCAACCTAATCAGTGGTCATAAATTTTACATAAAAATATGGCTCCCACCTAATTTTATTTTGACACAAATTTACTTCTACGATTAATTTAATCAATTGGTTCCTATCTGGCATAGTACACCCAATCGATTGAAAGCTTTATTATTCTTCATGTTTTCTGCTTCTCTCAAACAAAACATGTTTTAAATCTACTTTATTTTTGGTCATCGTATTTCTCACTGTTGTATTGTATTTCTATCTACAGTGTGTGATTTTGCTTTTGATCATTCATATAAATGGAAAGAATATATATATATATATATATATATATATATATATATATATATATATATATATTTATATTATATACGTGTATGTATATCATGGCCATGCAACAGATTGAACTCAATTGTCGACAAGGAGTGTATGGTTGAAAAGTCTCCACATGCTCTTAAATCATGCACTTGTTCAAATAATATTCATGACAACTAATTATTTAATTAGTTTGCATCCTTTATAAAAAAAAAAGTTGTAGAAATAAGCCAACATCAACATTGGGTCTAATTTTGGTTAAAAAGTAAAACAAATTTTGGATATAGTCTTTTTTTTTACCAATATAAGTTAGTTATTTAAGTGTTTTTTTAAGATGTGGTTTGTTTGTTGAAGATTTTAATTAAAGATAAAGTCAATTTAAAGTAAATAAGTGGGCGTAGATCAATTTTATGAAGATGAGTTAAATTTGAACTTACTTTTTTAATATTTTATCAGTATATTATAATAAGATTGGTTAGACTTGTCATATTATCTTTTATTGGATCTGGCTCAACATGAATAAGATATATTAAAAATCTGATATTAATTATAAATAAGACCAATTTACAAAATATACAAATCATCATTTATAAATTGATTTTATAAAGATAAATTAGACTTCAATTTACTTTTTAATATTTTTTCGTGTAAAAATTTGATCTTGTTTGTTTAAAATATTATTTATTATAAGACTTTCAAAAACTTAGTAAACTTGTTATATTTTTTATCCAACCTCCTCAGATGAGGGGTAAATTTCTTTTAATAATTTTATAAATTGTATCTTTCGTGTAAATGAGTATCTTTAATAATTAAGAAAAATAAATAAATATATGATTTTTATATATTTAATTTAATATTAGAAAAATATTATCAAAAATTAATATCCATATTGACTAAAATTATTAGTATGTTTTAAAAGGAGTTTTCGAATGGACTAAGCTATATCTTTTCTAACTAAGTGTAGTCTTTCATAAAAATATATATTTGACTTATCTCTTAACAATGTCTAGTTCTCACCTAAATTTGAATATTTGAAGTCATAGTTATATGGAATTAGTGACTTATTTTCACTTCTATTAATAGAAAACAAAAATCAAATGAAAGATTCCTAACAATTACTACTATTATCAATAGCAATTTTATACACACGTATATGGCATCATCTAGTTGTCATACACATCTACACTATTTCTCATGGATCTTGATCTTGGATAGAAAGGGATCTAGTTTACTTGTCATTTTTGAGCACCAAGTTAGGCAAATGACAACATTAGAATATGGTATTTACAATTGATGTAATGGCACACTTTAATTTTGATTAGCTTCCAACGTATATATTGAGACAAAGGGAAAAAGAGGGTGACTAGAAACTATCTTAAAAAGGAAACAATTAGGACAAGTTAGTTGTGGGGTTTTAAGTTTGGCATGTGTTTTTAGTGCAAAAAAACCTTTACTCCATATCCAAGGAAAAACTCACATGTGAAGGATAAAGATCATTCACATTGGGGTCGGCCACTTAAAAAAAAGTGATCACCAATTTAATATGAGATAATTAAGTTCAATATTAATTTCTATAATTAGGATATATTTAGTAAATATTAGTGAAAAAGATTATAGAAAAGCTAAAAAAAATATTGATTTTTCCTATGACTAAATTTTTGTTGAGAAATTTGATTGATTGATTACTTTTACTGGAGTTTCTTCTCTTGACTGCAATTTTTTTTTTTTTTTTCATTTACAAAATTGAAACTCGAAACATGGGGAAATTGAATCTAGTAAATCCCTCAAATCAATAATTTATCGGTATTTTTAATCATAATATATATATTAAGTTAATTTTTAGATTTTTTTTACTTGTTGAAAAATATTTTTGACGTTGTAAACAATGTTTAATAAACATTTCTTTAATAGTTTGTAGTTTTTTTAGACGAACTTTAAGTAGTATTTTGTAAAATGCTAGTTTGTAACTTTTACCCTTTCATATTCATTTATTTTTCTTTATCAAACTAGTGTTTCACCTTTTTCAAATAAATTATTATTATAACTTAAAATACAAAAATTCAACATAACGAAAATATGACGTTTATTTAAGTGTGGGTTTGATTCTAACATGATTTTAAGATATTATATGTAATTAATAATGAAATAATGTCATATAGAAAATGTTATTTTATTAAAATTAAATAATATAATTAAATGATCAATTTATTAATAAAAATAAAAAATAAATTTAAAAATTGTAAATACCTTAACTTATATTTCTTATAAATTAAATTTGATGTTATGTTATATTTAAGTATTTTCGTTCGGTAAATAAAAAATATAGATATTCTTATTTTTTATTCTCTTACTGGAATACAATACTAATATGAAATTGGATCCATGATGTGTTTTTATATTTAATTTATGGAAAGTCAAACTTTTTTATCTCTCTACATTCTTTTAAGACATAAAATACTGAAAAAAAAAGCTAGTTAAAATTTTTCTTAGTATAAGATTTATTAAATTTAATATGAAATTAATGGATTTAAGATTCTTATTGATATTATTACAACATTCCAAGTTAACATTTTAAACTTATCAACTAAGTAGCTTACTGATTTTGATCACTCCATATCAATTTAAAGCCTTTAGTTGGAAACATGTAAACAAGAGAAAATGAGTTAAATAAAACATAATGAGGTGTTTCAAAATACTTTTTATTAAGAAAGATTAGAAATATAATTTTTTAAATATATATATATATATATATATATATATATATATATATATATATATATAATTAAGAGTAAGATAAAATTATTTTATGTATTATAAACTTCTTGTTATAGGTCATTTAAATAGTTTGATGGTTTGGACTGCTCTTTATCAATTTAAATACTTAGGTTCAAAACTTGTATATTAGAAAAAATGAGTTTAAAAAAAGATAATGAATATAATTTTAAAATATATTTTTTTAAAGCACATATTTAATTAATCCAATATGCTTGAGTCATTTGATAATATATATTTTTAAAAATGATGGTTGAAACCTATAGCAAGGAGTTTATCATACTTAAAAATAATTTTATCTTATATATCAATTAATAAAAGTATATTATTAAAAGATGGAACTATATTTGATAGATTAATTGTGTCTTAAAAAATATATATTCCATATTACTATATGGTATTCATACATCTTAATGTTTTGTATTAGATGTTTCAAACCTAAACTCTTAAATTGATAAGTATTTCAAACCTAAACTCTTAAATTGATAAGTATTTCAAACCTAAACTCTTAAATTGATAAGTAGTAATCTAAATCATTAAACTACATAGATGATGTGTATTAGAAGTCTAGATTACAAAAATGAGTTACTTACTCTTTATATATATATATATATATATATATATATATATATATATATATATATATATATATGTATTCCAAAATTATGATTTATTAAATAAAAGTTATTTTGAAATACCTCTTTATGATTGTTGGAGCAACTCTTCTTTTTATCTACTGGTTTTCAACCTAAGTGTTTAAATTGATTAGAAGTAATTCAAACTATTCAACTACTAAGATGACCTATATTAATGAGTTTACAATATATAAATTAATTAGATCTTATTTTTAATAATATAAAATTAACCATTTCTAAAATATAATTAGGAATCAAATTTATACAAATTTTATATTATTTTTTATAATCTAACATGTTAATAAACCTTTTTAACTATAATTTGTTTATTTTATTTTATTTTATTAGTTATATATATATATATATATATATATATAACAATTATACTATTTTGGACATATTAATTATACCATAAGAAATATATTTTCAATATTACAAAAAGGTATTTTAAAATACATTTTTTATGTTTTTTGAACTTACTTTCTCTTTAGAGATATCGAACTTAAGTACTTAAATTGATAAGAATTAATTCAATCCATTAAACTAATTAAGTAATGTGATGACTTGTAATAAAAAGTTTACACTACATAAATGATTTTTTTTTATTTCTAAAAATATATAATTAAAATATGTATAATTTTAAGATTATTAAAAAAATAGGTATTTTGAAATACCTCATTTTGATAGTTTTTCCTTGATTTGTATAGATTTCGAACCCAAGTACTGAAATCGGTTAGAATTAATTCAAGCCATCAAACTAATAAGATGACTCGTGTCGAAGAGTTCAAAATATAATATATATATATATATATATATATATATATATATATATATATATATATATATATATATATATATATTGTACTATTTTAGACATATTAATTGTGCCTTAAAAAATATATTTTAAATATTACTAAAAGGTATTTTAAAATACATTTTTTATGTTTTTTGAACTTACTTTCTTTTTAAAGATCTCGAACTTAAGTGCTTAAACTGATCAAGATTAATCCAATCCATTAAACTAATTAAGTAATGTGGTGACATGTAATAAGAAGTTTGCACTACATAAATGATTTTTTTATTTTTAAAAATTTATAATTAAAATATGTATAATTTTAAGATTACTAAAAATAGGTATTTTGAAATACGTCATTTTGATAGTTTCTCCTTGATTAATACAGATTTCGAACCCAAATGCTTAAATCGGTTAGAATTAATTCAAACTATCAAATTACTAAGGTGACCCGTGCCGAAGAGTTTACAATATATAATAATATAATTTTATCTTAATCTTATAAATATATATATATATATATATATATATATATATATATATATTTTATTATTTTGGATATATTAATTGTATCTTAAAAAATATATGTTCAATATTACAAAAAGTATTTTAAAATACATTTTTTTATGTTTTTGGAACTTAATTTCTTTCTGGAGGTCTCAAACTTAAGTGCTTAAATTGATAAGGACTAATGCAATCCATTAAACTACTTAAGTAATATGATGACTTGTCATAAGAAGTTTACACTACATTAATGATTTTTTATTTCTAAAAATATATAATTAAAATGTGTATAATTTTAAGAATACTAAAAAAAAGGTATATTGAAATACCTCATTTTGTTAGAATTACTTCAAACCATCAAACTACTAAGGTGACCCGTGCCGAAGATTTTACAACATATAATAATATAATTTTAACTTAATCTTATATATATATATATATATATATATATATATATATATATATATATATATATATATATATATATTTATATATATATATAACAGTTGTACTATTTTGGACATATTAATTATCCCTTAAAAAATATATTTTCAATATTATAAAAATGTATTTTAAAATATATTTTTATGTTTTTTGAACTTACTTTTTTTCTATAGATCTCAAACTTAAGTGCTTAAATTGATAAAGATTAATCCAATCAATTAAACTACTAAAGTAAAATATGACTTATAATAAAAAGTTTACATTACATAAATAATTTTTTTATTTATAAAAATATATAATTAAAATATTTATAATTTTAAGACTACTAAAACAAATGTATTTTGAATTACCTCATTTTGGTACTTTCTCCTAGATTTGTACAGGTTTTGAACCCATGTGCTAAAATCAGTTAGAATTAATTGATATCATTAAACTACTAAGGTGACTCATGTCAAAGAGCTTTTTTATATATAATAATATAATTTTATCTTGATCTTATATATATATATATATATATATATATATATATATATAACAATTGTATTATTTTGAAAATATTAATTGTGCCTTAAAAGATATATGCTTAATTTTATAAGGATTAATCCAATCTGTTAAACTACTGAAGTAATCAGATGACCTGTAATAAGAAGAGATCTGGAACATAATTGCTTAAATTGATAGGGATTAATCCAATCCATAAACTACTTAATGATATGTAATAGGAAGTTTATACTACATAAATGATTTTTTTTATTTTTAAAAATATATAATTAAAATATGTATAATTATAAGATTACTAAAATAAAGGTATTTTGAAATACGTCATTTTGGTATTTTCTCCTTGATTTGTACAGGTTTTACACCCAAGTGCTTAAATCGGCTAGAATGAATTCAAACTATCAAACTACTAAGGTGACTTGTGACGAAGAGTTTACAATATGTAATAGTATAGTTTTATCTTAATTATATATATATATATATATATATATATATAAAAGTTGTACTATTTTGGACATATTAATTGAGTGTTAAAAAAATATATTTTCATTATTATAAAATACATTTTTGAACTTACTTTAATTTTTATAGATCTCGAACTTAAGTGGTTAAATTGATAAAGATTAATTCAATCCATTAAACTACTTAAGTAATCTGATGACCTTTAATAACAAGTTTATAATGCATAAAGGATTTTTTTTATTTCTAACAATATATAATTAAAATATGTATAATTTTAAGATTACAAAAAAAAAGGTATTTTGAAATACCTCATTTTGGTACTTAATCCTTGATTTGTACAGGTTTCGAACCCAAGTGTTTAGATTGGTTAGAATTACTTCAAACCATCAAACTACTAAGGTGACCCGTGCCGAAGAGTTTACAATATATAATAATATAATTTTATCTTAATCTTATATATATATATATATATATATATATATATATATATATATATATATATATATATATATATATAAAACAGTTGTACTATTTTGGACATATTAATTATGTCTTAAAAAATATATTTTCAATATTACAAACACGTATTTTAAAATACTTTTTTTTTATGTTTTTTTAACTTACTTTCTCTCTATAGATCTCGAACTTAAGTGCTTAAATTTATAAGAATTAATCCAATCCATCAAACTACTTAAGTAATTTGATGACATGTAATAATATGTTTACACTATATAAATGATTTTTTTTGTTTCTAAAAATATCAAATTAAAATTTGTATAATTTTAAGATTACTAAAAAAAATATTTCAAAATACCTCAATTTGGTAGTTTTTTTCTTGATTTGTCGAGGTTTTGAACTCATGTGCTTAAATCAGTTAGAATTAATTCAAACCATCAAACTACTAAGGTGAGGTGACCCGTGCCGAAGAGTTTATAATATATAATAATATTCTTCTATCTTAATCTTAAATATACAAATATATATATATATATATATATATATATATATATATATATATATATATATATATATATATATATATATATATATATATA
>Ga0209700_106230_pt1 | contig 18798 bp, 5 predicted proteins | sample SiratroredBW_FD_187528 | JGI IMG/M metagenome (GOLD analysis project Ga0209700, IMG submission 187528) | Root nodule microbial communities of legume samples collected from California, USA - Siratro red BW (SPAdes) (version 2) | ecosystem: Host-associated > Plants > Roots > Nodule | place: USA...
TATATTTATTGTAAATATACTTGGAAATTATATTTATCTAATATATGAAGATAACAGTGAGAGTTCTGAATTAGTGATCACTGATCAATACATATAAGGAGTATACGCTGTAATCACTAACCACTCAACATGTTTTTTTACATTCTTCATTAAACGAAAGCATCTGATATTTATCTTGCGGACGATGTTGTAATATATTTTTTATTTTTTATCAAAATTTTAATTTCATATTTAATTATATCACCTTATGAACAGTTTAATTTTGTAGAAGTGGTGTCATGAAACCTGTATACATTTTTTTCTCTGAAAATACAGTTGTAGACATTTATTTGCACAATTATTTTTTTTACTATAAAGCTTAAGATTCTATATGTGAAAATATCACTCTACCCCTAGAAAATAAGAGATATCACTTGAAATTAGCATCTACAATGTGTCATATCATGTTAATGTATGTTTACATTAGTGTTGCTGATGCTGTTGAGTCTTCAAAATTTTTATCATTACTTATTTTTGGAGATTCCATGATTGATCCTGGTAACAACAATTACCTACTAACAATTTTTAAGGATAATTATTTTCCTTTATGACATAGATTTTCCTGGACATGTAGTACAGGGAGATTTAGTAATGGAAGATTGGTTTCTGATTTTCTTGCCTCTGTCTTGTCTTGAATATGAAAGACATTGTCCCTCCTTTTCTAGATCCTAACCTCAGCGAGGAAGAACTTGTGACAGGAGTTTCTTTTGCTTTGGGACAAAGTGGTCTTGATGAATTAAGTGCATCTCTGGAGCAACAAATCGAATATTTCAGATCTTACACCATTAAGCTGAAGCAAATAGGAGAAGATCAAACCATGCACACACTTCAAGATGCACTTGTTCTGATTTCTGTTGGTAGTAATGATTTCGTTTTGAATTTTCATGACTTCCACACCAGAAGAGTGACTTTCATCACCATTGATGCTTACCAAGATTATTTACTTGATAAGTTTGAGGTCATCATTAAGGTATGTTAAGTTAGTTTGTTATGGTTAAATTGTAAAGTTAAATAATAAGAAAATCATTAGATAAAAAAATATAAATGTATATAGTTTAATTTATTTATAATTTTTCAATGCTTTTATTTTAGATGTACGTACAAATTACAAAATAATACAAAAATCATAAGTGAAAATCTAGTCACATGTACTTCGTACACTACAAAATAATACTTTAATATATATATATAAAAAAAAATTGAAAAAATAATGTAAAGATAATTCTAATATAATTTTCAAAACAATCAAAATTTTATATAGAACATCAAATAAGATTTGTCCATGATTTATTATTTCAGTATCAATTATACTTACACATTCATGTAAACTTTGTGGTTGAGGAGATAGAAACTAATCTAAGAAAGGAATAATTTTGTTAAGAGTATTTCAAAATTCTAAAACTGATATTTCTGGAAAGGAATAATTATTCAAAAAAAATATTTAGGTGTATAATATATTATGATATTAATTTCTTACTATTATGGAATAAACATTTTAAAAGTATATTATTTTTCTTTAATTAAGCAATAGCTTTTTCAATAGAATAACATATTTATAGAATATTTTAGAACTTGTTGTCCGAGATAACATTTGTATCATTATCACACTATTTAAAGTTTGACTTTTCTATAAAAAATAATTAGTAGCACCTTCTTCAAGAGTTACAAAATTTATTAATACACCATCATTTCATTCTAGATTTTCACAATTTGAAAATGACAATACATACCTACTCATAATAAACAACTTTAATTTATCACACTTCACAATACATAATTTTTGTTGTATTTCATTATAGATTTTCACAATTTAAAAATGACAATACTTACTTACTCATAATAAACAACTTCAATTTGGCACACTTCACAATACAAAATTTTTGTTATTTTTCATTATAGATGTTCATAATTTGAAAATGACAATACTTATCTACTCATAATAAACAACTTCAATTTAGCACACTTCATAATATAGAATTTTTGTTGCATTTCATTAGAACTGGTATAAACACTTGATTATCCTATGTTTATCAATGAAAGAAAAAGAAATAAAATTAAACTGAAGGTGTGTTAGAGTGTTTGATGTGTATAATTTTTCTATTATAAGTTTTTTTATATGTTCTTTTCATTTGATCATCCTATGTTTATCAATAAAAAAAGAAATAAAATTAAAATAATCTGAAAGTGTGTTAGAGTGTTTGATGTGTATAATTTTTCTACTATATAAGTTTTTTTATATGTTCTTTTCAGAGTAGCAATGCTAAAACTTTTTTGGAAGTGTTGTCATGAATAAACTTTTTTATGTTAATAATATTATCACCCTATTTAGAGATAAAATAATAATCCAATATATTGAACTTTTTAGTGATTACGATATGTAAATTAAACTATAAATATTTTTAATTAAAATATTAATTTTTCTAATAACTGTTTTAAACAATTTATTTAGATTTTTTTATCTAAATAGTATATAGATTTTTAAACTGATAAGATATCAGAATTAAATTATTTAAAAATAAATAAAAGCATTATATTTAATTTTTTTAAATTATTATTATGGTTAGATTTAGGTGAAATATATTAAATAAAGAATAAGATCATTATTGTTGGCTTATGCTAATAAATTAATTAATGTAATAATAGGATATATTTCTACCAAGAGAGGGTGTCCCAAAATCTTTTGTATTTAATATTTGGTGAAAAATAAGATAATATTATCTTGTCTTTCTTAGTGCACTTTTCAAAAAATAATATAAAATATAATTAACATATGCGGTATATAAGAGGTCTTGCATGATATGTGCATGGTTGAAAATTGCGGCAAAGACTTCCACAGTTCCTTTTGCACTATTTTATTATGTATACTCTCCTCACTTCAACCATTGTACTGCATTTTCTCTTATCAAATTGTTCTACTTCCTAAGAACAAATATTCTTCCATACATATCTGTAGAAGTTAACTCTATTTATATTTTATCATTCTTAATTAAATTTCACCTAAATTATTATTTTTATTATTATTTATTTTATGTTTCATTTTTTTTAAATTGTTTTTTTACTTAATCAGCGTAGCAAATATGTCGTGTGATTTAAACTGTGTTAGTTTATTTGAATTTGAGATAAAAATATTGAAAAATTAGATTATTTAAGTTAAGAAAAAATTTGATAATTTGAGGAAAAACAAAATATATGATAAATATAATAAATAATTTTATATTTTTAATATATAAATTGTAAAATTGTAAATTTATTATTATAATTAAAATAAAATATAATTAAAATATTTTAATATAATTTTATTATTTTCATTATTATAATTATTATTTATGATTTTATAATTTTTATTATTATAATTTTTATTTTTAATATTTTAATATTTTCAGTCTTTTAAATATTAATATTATTAATAATTATCTTATTTTATTATTATTTTATAATTTTATTAAATTTATTATTATTTTATTATGTATGGTATACTTTTTTGCGTATATCTTTGCTTTTTGTAAAGAAAGAATTTTCGTTCTTCCTTTTCTCAATTTTCACAGTAAATTACTATTTTATTTATTAAAATCTAGATTTTCCGTGCATTTCAGTCCTTTTATATTTTTGGTCGTTACCGCTTTAAGTTTCACGGTATCAGTAACCTAAAAAAAATACTAATATATTATTATAATATTAAAAAATATTTAATTTTAAAATTATATTAAAAATAGTTTAATTAAAAACATAAAATATTTTAACTAATTTTAAATTTTTATGAATATTATAAATATTATTTAATAATTTTAAATTTATGTTGATATTGTAAATATAAATATTATTTAATAAATAATAGTTTTAATTTTTTTATCATTATAATGTATAAATTAATACCAGATTATTTTAAAATTATTTTATTTTTTATTATTATTTAATTAATTTCAAAACTTAAATGTTTAATAAAAGATAAAATGAGACTTTAAGTTAAGATTATACAATTTATTGTTTTGACAATCAAAATTTATTTTTATTTAACTTAGTCATATTTTATATACTTATAAATTATATTCAGTATTATATATATATATATATATATATATTAATTTTAAATTTTATATAAAATATACAAATATGTTAACTAAAAGATATGAATCAGATTATTTAAAATTTCAAAAAATTAAGAGAAGAGTAACTTTTTGTTAAAATTATAAAAAAGGAATTATGGATAAATTTATAAAAATACAAAAAAGGTAAATTAGAAAATACATATAAGTGTTCTTTGAATGAAGAAAAAGACTTGGTTTATTGAGAGACTTATAAGTAGAAAATCTTGAATCTGTCATTGAATGTAATATGATACAGAAAAATATTTAGAGTATTTATACTTTGGATGTCTCTCAATTTGGTATCCATATTCTCTGATTTAAAAAAAAAATACTTAAACTTTGAAAATATTTAAAATATGATAATTTATTAAATCTTGATGACTTATATTTATTTTTAAAATTAAATATCTTAAAGAAAATTATAAAATTAAAAAATGATATACCACATTTTTAATTATATAAAAAGTAAATTATTTTCCTAAATACATTTATAACATATATAATATTAACAATTCCAACATATATTATTTCAACATACATTATTTCAGATGGAAAGAGTTTTTTAAAACTTAAAAGTAATAATAACTTATCTAACAATCAAACCTATTAACTTTATTATCTATAAAAAAATATTTTAAAAAATTAATTATAATAATTTAATAGATAATTTTATATAAAAAATTCAAAAAATAAATTTAAAATATAAATATCATAATTTTAATTATTTTATTAATTTTTAAAATATTTATTTTTTTAATTTGTTTTAAGGGCTTTGAGAAGCCACTGGAAACAAATTCAGCACAATAGAAGTCACAACTTTCAACCTTTCCCAACTCTTCCTACCATTGACTCTACCAACTCTCTTGACAATGTACCAATTTCAGTTTTGCTGCATCTCAGATCCTTCCCTGCCTCTTTGAACTTCTCAAGCTCTACAACCAAACCCTAAGCTCTGAACCTACAGAAATCAACTTATGTCTGTCCGAAATTTCAATCCCCTAAAACAGAAAAGGCTATGCAGAGTTGTGGGATTTATGTCCAGTGTAGTTGGACTTATCTGTTATGCGTTGAGTTCCTCTTTCAACCATCTATTTGGCGAGTGGAACTTGTTGAAGATCATCCTTTACACCATGGTAAGTTTCTCTATCGGCAGCGTCATGTTATTTATGAAGAAATGGAAACGTTCCAGGTGTTTCTCGCTGAAAGTTCACGTGGGTGTTCTCGTTTTGTTGCTCACTTCTTTCTACTCTTTTGTGTCTGATAAATCTGCGAATGGAAAACCAGACGGACTAAGTTTGATTTCGTGTGGAGCCTTTGCTTTAATGTCTCTGTGTCTTTCAAGGCAGATTGACCTAGGGTTTGGAGCAGATCTCCTCAATTTCTTCCTCGGATGTCTCACTGTTCAGCTTATGGAGATCAATTTGATGCTCTTTATTGTTGCAGCCATCTTCTGCTATTGTTTCATGATTCTTCGTTCTAAAGACTCTCAGTCACAGATTGGAACAGTACCGGTGGAAGACCATATAACCATAGAGCTTGATACTGCAGATATCAACAGGAATGACTACCAATCTAATGATAGGAACATTGGCCTCCAACAAATTCCGTTGTTAAGAATGGTAGGCGATGATGGATACAACTGGAGAAAATATGAAGATAAAGTAGAGAAAGGGAATGAAAATCAAGTAAGTTACTATAAATGCACATACCCCAATTGTTATGTGAAGAAAAAAGTTGAAAGAACCATAGAAGGGGAAATTGTTGAGATGCATTACCAGGGTACCCATGTACACTGGAAGCGTCCGAATAATATGAAGAGGCACTCTTCGTCTGGATATTTATATTCACTGGTACCTTCAGACTCTGTCACCACTGACTTGCCAGATCAGTCATTGGATTATGATGTGCAGCTCTGGAGAACTCATCAGTATCCAAATGAAATATAATTTAGCACTCTGCTTCTTGACGTTATCACTTCTACTAAAGTTAAATATTGACAGATATTAACTAGATTTGTTAGTTAACTGTCCTTCAACGTAGTATTCAAAGAAAGAAGGTTGATCTGTATGGGTAAAGAAATATAATTTAGATCCAAAATAAAATTATAGAAATGTAAAAAGTAATTGAGATATGATTAAAGAATTGTATCCTTTTCGAAAGTCCCAAGAGTCTAATTTAATTGTTAAAAATCACCATCCACATAAATTGTCATTCTCGATAACTATATTTAACTATAGATATTTCTGTTAATTTGTTAAGGATTTGATACTGGATCATTAGGTACTGAAGGTATGGAAAAGACATTATTTATTTGAACTAGTCAAGAACAATCAAAAAACTCAACGACTAGAATAAATTGACGTCTGAGGTACTGGAGGTATGGAAAAGGCATCATCTGTTTGGACTAGTCAAAAGGAATAAAAAAACTCAACGACTAGAATAAATTGACGCCTATTGTGGGACAGGTAAACTATTCCTACTCCCACTCTGAGTGAAATACTTCGTGAGAAACCTGTGGAAAATCCTCAAAAAAATGAGAAACAATAGGCAGCCTACACTCACCGGAGGAAGCAGTGACTCACCAACTCTTCAACAAATCCTGTCTGAACTGTAATGGATCAATGAAGACCTCATAAAGCAAGCGAAAGACTGAGAGAGAGACAGAGAGGAAGCACGCATTGAGCAAGAGCGCCTTAGAGAGAAAGCACACATTGAGCAAGAGCGCCTTAGAGAAGAAGCATGCCTAGAGCAAGAGCGTTTGAGGGAAGAAGCGGATGAAGCCCGATATCAGATGGAGGAAGCCATAAAAGCCTTTGAAGAACTACAGAAGGCTAATCAATAACTCCAAGAAATGTTGAGAGGGCGACACACTCTTCGTGATTTAGGACCTATGCGGATCTTGAGAGTGAACGTTGATCCCAACCGTTCACGAGGAAAATTATGGAAAAACAAGTTCCACTGCATTTCATTGTCCAAAGATAGCTCCCTACTTGGGAACAGGTGATCCCGAAGCACACCTTAAGGCCTTTGTAGCCCAAATGTTAATCTTGGGAGGCTTTGACACCATCCGTTGCAAAATGTTCGTGGGAAGTCTCACGGGAATGGAATTACAGTGGTTTAGCCACATCCCAGATGGTACAATAGACTTGTTTCAAACCTTCTCTCGACTTTTTCTCCAACAATTTTTAGCTAATCATATTAAGCCCCGAAAATGGGCGGATCTATTTGATATACGACAAAAAGAGGAGAATCGCTTCGAGACTTACTCAACCGATTTTGTGGGGTCATGATTAAAATAGATTCACCAGCAAGGAAATTTTCATTGAAGCTTTCATAAAGGGACTATGAGCTAATCCCTTTAGTGAATCTTACTTCGGGAGAAACCTGAGACTGTGACTGAAGTTCGCCGAAGGGCAACCACCCACATGGAAGCAGAGGAAGTGATGAAACACAAGAGAACAGAGGAGCGGCCAAGCTTTCGTAAAGGGACTATGAGCTAATCCCTTTAGTGAATCTTACTTCGAGAGAAACCTGAGACTGTGACTGAAGTTCGCCGAAGGGCAACCACCCACATGGAAGCAGAGGAAGTGATGAAACAGAAGAGAACAGAGGAGCGGCCCCCATATCCAGAAACAAAGTTTAGAGGGGATGCGCCAAGAAAGCATACGACCCACCCCACATCCCGAAGGGGTGAAAAATAATATGTACCATATGCAGCCTCCAAGCTCAATAATGAAGAATTTTGGCCCACGAGAAGACAGAATTCGTCATCCCAATCTCACTGTGTCAAATAAGAAGATCTTGAAGGATCCTCAAATGACTTTGAAGCTGAGGTTCCCCATTCCCACCAACAGGACTATTGGACACCTAACATAAATATCATATTAATCACATGGTATGAAAATAAAGAAATGAATGATAAAGAACAAAGGATATGAGAGTGAAAATATATCTCCTTTCTTATTCTCTTGATGAAAGAAAAGTACTCTATATATGGAGTACATGGGATAACAGAATTATAACATGTGAGAATTATTAGCAATTTATTAACAACATTAGTGCTTGGTGTGATTTTCATCAAGCAAGGGTCACGACACTGATAACTAGTATACTTTGGACATGTAATTGAAAAGGCTAGATGAAGATTCTATGAACTAGTACTTACAACAACCCTCGAGAACATTTAGGAACGATGCGACACGAGAAAATCTTGATGGAGAGGATCACATGATAATAATAATTATAATAAAAATAATAAAATTGTAAAATGATAATAAAAGTAATAATAATAAAATTAAAGCTATAATAATAATTTATAAAATAATATTATTATTAACAATAATACTTTAAATTTTTATTTTAATTTTAAATAATTGATAATTTTATCAATTAAAATAATAATAATTTATCAATTATATCCAATAAATTAATTATATTTAATCTTAAATTAATTTTAACTATAATTTAATCTATTAAAATAAATTATTTTATCAATCACACCTATTATATTATTCACTAACTTTCATAAACTTTTTTTACATTTTTCATATCTTTTTCTTAATCCAAACAAACTAATTGTTTACACATTTTTGTCTCAATTCAACTCAAATTCATTTTCTCAAATTCATTTTCTTACTCAAACAAAACCTTAAAATAATGAAGCAAAGGTGAAACGTGAAATCTATTATCCAATTCAAATAAAGTTTTAATAAAACGGCAAGGTGAAGTGTTTAAATACAGAAAGTTCAAAGTATTATGTGTAAAATGATGTGGCGATTTTTTTTCAACAATCACTTCCCAAATGTCATAATGAATTGGAAGACTCAAACCCCTTCATTAATGAACATAAAAAGACCATCATTTTAAATTATTCATCATAAATATAAAGTATTAAAGACAAATGAATGGTTGTTTACAAAGACAAATGATCCTAAAAGCCCGGACTGTTTGAAACAATCTTAAAGTTTTCATTATAAATCAACATGTTGAAGTCACTTATCTCGAAAATGAATAACCAACTGTCTATCAGTTTATTAAAACTAATTATTCAAATTTTAAGTTTAGAATACTTTCTAGATCCTCATATTGACATATATACTAATTGTTACATATAACTAAGAACTAAATACAAATGTTAGTTATTCATAACTGGCAACTATAAAGTATTATATTAAAAACAAAAAATTAGTATTCAAATATTGTTTCACAATTAAAATAGAATGCGTTTCATAAAATTAAGTGTAAGAATAATTTCGTCAAAGTTAACTCTTTTTTTGACATTTCTGGAGTTTAATATTTTTAATAAATCTAATTAAGCACTTAAATTAAAAAAATTTAATAATTGTTAAGAAAATTCAAACACACACACATATACATATACTATATATATATATATATATATATATATATATATATATATATATATATATATATATATATATATATATATTATATATATATATATATATATATATATATATATATATATATGTTTCCTTGAATTTATTTTATTGACTAAGTCATAGGACAAAGCAGAAAGTGATGGGAGGAGTCGTAATTTTATTCGTGAGTGAGCAATGACTTTATGATGTTTGTAGGAAACCAAACATATGAAATTGGAGGTGAGCAGTAATTTCAATTCTAAATATTTTCTGAAATACAGTCGTTTTTTCTCTTATTCTTTTTCCATCATGTCCACTCTTTCTTATTCCAACATTTAGTTATTACATAATAATCTTCTCTCCCTTTTCTTAATATCTTCCATTTTTCTTGCCCTTCTTCCATCTTGTATACTGTAGGATTTAGGTGTACATTTATTAGGGTCATTCATGACTTTATGAAGGTTTTAGGAAACCGTGAGTATAACTTTGAGTTGTTGGGAGTTGTATTATTCTGCCACCTTTAAAGAGTTAGGAAACACTTCTTTGAAATTTGGAAGTCTTCGGAATATCAATCCCAAATTTGTGAATGAATAGACATTTTCTATTGCAACTTCCTTTTCTTTGAATTTCTTGCTGTCTCGGAACATCAGTTATCACATATGTCTGTTATTTTCTAATTTTAATGGCGTGTACATGTATCAAGATTGACTTTGTCCTTGTGATTTGGTGGTGAATTTATATTAGTGGACCATGATGAGCTGAGCCAACCTAGTTTGACTCAAAATTAAGATGTTTCGCAACTAAAATAAAATCAATTTCAGCTAAGAAACATGGTAGATGATGCCAATGTTATATTATACTTTGCATTATTTTTTTATGTAATATTTAATTTTTTTAGTAAAAAGAATATGATAAATAGAAACATAGACAGGTAATCTTTAACATTTCAAATTTTTTAGATATAATATTATAAAAAATATGAAATTATTTAACAGCTTAAAAATATAAAATATTGTCAAAGTATATTGTCCGTTCGAAAATATTATTTGAAAGAATTCTTGATATACATTTTTTTTGAAAAAAGATATGAATATTTACGAATTAAATCAAGGACGATATATTATGGTATCAGATGAAAGATGATCAACCTCCAATGAAATATATAATGTTCATCCTAAACCTCGTGACTCTTTACCTTTCGATTTTCAGATTTGTGCCACTCAAATCTCGATTAAGACTTACATTAGTATGGGCTTCACCCATAAACTCCTTTAACCCATAAGTTTTGGGCAGGTAAGTGAACAGGACCAATACCACTTGGGTCACTTACACCGTTGAAAGAGCAATAAAAGAAAGTGTAATTTTCTATTAAGACATTTTCCAATTACAAAAATATATTATAATTCTTTTCCTAAAAACGAGTCAATGTAGTTATTTCGTCCAATACATTAATAGCATTACGCGAAACACGAGTAACGAATCATATTTAATGACGCGAACACTAGAAAAAACTACTTAAACTTTTCAAAATAAAATAAAACCAAATTAATAACATTAAAAAATAGTGAAAATAAATTAAAAAATGCCATGGAAATAATATGGTAAAGGAAGTATGATATATAAAAGAATGATTGATCTGATTTAATATTGATGAATATCTGTATTTATATAGGAAGAAAACACTCAATCGTGAATAAGTACTAGATCAAATATGTTTTGAACCACTCTCGGCTAAAAATAACCATATTTGGTTAACTCGTCTTCCATGGGAACTTCACCGTAGGGTTCTGACTCCAAATTTTTACGGCGATGATGATTACCTTATAGGACGTGGCAACTATCCTTGGTCTGCGTTCAATGTATCAGCAAGAAAGAACTCTTGCTTAAGACAGGTTTGATGTCGAAAATATTTTTCTTAGGTGTAGTTCATTGTAGAAAGAAAGAATAATCCATAGATGTGGATTTTAGGAACACGTATAATTTTTTGATTCTCGAATTCTATTCTTCAAAACCTAATTTCTAGATGATATCTAGTAAGGGATTAGAGGTCTTATATAGAAATTAAGCCTCAAATTAGAATTTGAGAAGAAAAAAATGTAAGAATTCAATACGTATTTAGAGATCTCAATTTTATCCGTAGAGGTATAAATGAAGATAAATCGTGACAGTGTTTCTATTTTTGTTTTTTCCTTATACTCATGCTCATAAGCTGTTCGTGAAAATTCCTAGAAAGAGTTCTTTAACAAATTCACTTTATATTGTTGTCACTCTAATTTAGTTATGAGTAACCTGCTTATGCAGATTATTTGGTTGTCTTGGGTAGTAATAAAACATTCATTTCCGAATATCACACAAATTCTTTGGGAGACCATATAATATTCATCAAATATTCAGAATTTGTTTTGCTTCTAAAGCTCCACCACTACCCAGAGCAATTGTTGAATCAGAGTTTTTTGGTGTGATGTTTTCCACTCTATCTATCACTCACTGCATTTGTTTTGGTATTGTTCCTTTTCAAAACACGACGGTTGTGCTCAACCTAGGCTTTTCCTCTATGAATGGTGGTCGCGGGAACAGTTTTACCGTGAACCACAACTCTGTGCCAATCTCGTGATCGACAAAGTTTTTTTTGTTCTTTCTCAACTAAAAAACAACTGTAGTCCCAATCTCAACTTTTACTTAGACTTGAGCTATACCAATGTAAAATGAAAACTAAAAAAGAGAAACAAGTGTTTACCATTCCAAGAAGAAAACATAGGACATATAGTACAAGCCATACATCTGTTTAGAACTACTTTTATGATAATAAAAAGATCATATTTTAGTTAGAACAAGCTTTAATAGGCTTTCTTCCTCTTTTAGTAGATTCATTTTCGTGCCTATGAGAAACAGATTGTTGAGTTGGTTTTGGATATCAAACATTCCATATCTAATATGCTGAAAAGCATCTTTACCAAGAATATTCTGAAAACTCCCAATGAAGCTTCCGTATGCTGGCAACAAGATGTTTTGCAGTGACATTATAATTTGTTCCCTTTGCTGCTTATCAAAGACAGCCCATTTAGATTGAGTACGACATATATGCTCAAAGCCATTGTTGAACAAATTGATGTTGCTTTTCAGTGACTCTGTGTAAGCATTAGGCGCCACTGACTCATTGTTCTCCACCTTCAGAAACTCCAGTTCTGTATTCCAAGTACTTTGATAAAGTTTGAGGTTTTGCTGAACTTTTGCACTGTATTTTTTGAAGCAATCAAGTCCGGACCTTTCTGCGCTTAGCTCTACAAACCTCCAATTACTTATCATGAAAAGGTAGCTTTTTGCAGGATTCCATCTTTTGGTCTCTGCCATCAATTTTCTCTCGAAATGCTTCATTATTCGATCAATATATACACAAAATGAAGATGTTCTCGCTACATTATGCTCCGAGGTCTGTTGGAGCAAACAAGTAGAAACGAGATACATCATGACATTAATGGTCGTTACACTAACCCAGCAACGATTGGCCATTGACCTGGCGTTTGGGTTTAGGAAAATCATAATATTTCTCACTTTCATAAAATTGGCCATGCTTGCTTTTCCTAATTCGTCGTGGAACATTGCCATTGCCTTCTTTATCAGTGACTCTGAGAACAATGATTGAAACGAAGGAATTATGTCACCCCATGCCTGAAGCATGTTAATGATTTCGAACAAACGCCAGTTCGAATGGATTCCACTCGCAGTCACAACGGCAATGTTCAGCAATTGAATGGTAGCTCCCCGAAAAACATCAGTGAAACAAAGATCAGCAACAGAAGGGAACCCGCAGAAGACACTATCACAAAGTCGTCGCTCACTGGGAACAAGTACCGTAAGAGCGAACTGCACAGCCTCAAACCGTCTTCTAATAACGTAATCTTTAAATTCCACGCCTTCACCGTGCTCCTCGGTGTTGATCTCTGGGAACCCTAATAATTTTTTTAAGCACTCCTTTAAGCTTTCCCTCCGCCAATTACAGTACACCTCATAGCACTCCTTAGTCAGCCCAACACCCATCATCAGCTCTATAGTTTTGCGAAGGTCGTTGATTTTTCCCAATTGTAGCGCATCGATCACAAAATTATGGTCGATTACTGGTAGTCTAGAACCATCTTCAACGCATTCCTTTACATACTTGAAAAGCGTGTTGGCTAGATTGGAATTGTCCTTCCCAAGGGTCTTAGCACAATCCACGAGATGTTGCATCATACTAGCATGATTGATATCAATAACTACAGGATGCTCATCTTGGACTCCAAGATTCTGGTATGATGTTGTATCTAACGATGAACGAAGAATAATAAGGCCATAGCTGAAACCTACTCCAACAATAGCTAAGGCAAATTTAATCTTCATGAGTAGTAGGATTAGAAATCCGAGGAAAAAATTTAAAAGATCAACTTCAAAACCGCACTGAGTTTGCCTTGAGAGGCTGAATGACATAACAGCAAAGGCAACACAGGAAATCAAGCTATAAACATCTGGTTTCCCATTCCCAGCTTTATCAGCGAAATAGGAATACACTGATGTGATGGTCAAGAGCAACAGTGCTGAATGAGCTTTGAATCGGATACTCGTTGAGCGTGGACATACTTTTGCATGTAGACTCCAAAAACAGACAAAGACACTAAAAGCAGTGTAGAGAAAGATCTTGAACAGGCTCCACTCTCCGAATAGTATGGTGAAGGAGGAGCTGCGAGCATAACAAACAAGTCCAACAACGGTTGAGAAAAAACCTAGAAATCTCCATACTGCTACCTGCCTCAACCATAGTTGGATGTCCAAAGTAGTAATCATGTTTTATCTGAAGTGAGTATCTAAGAATACTTTGCCAACAGTTATATTATAGGGTACATTTATAACTGGTATGAAAGCTCACACTCCCTTTCTTGCAGACGAGATTTCGAGGAAAACACAGAGTGATACTAGGAAAATAATGGACAGACGTCTAACTAACACTAATTCAAAGTAAGGTCTAACTAACACTAATTCAAAGTATTTTTAAAATAATATAACTGCAGCTCCTTTTGACCGACGCCACTAAACTTCAAAAAAAATATATTTAAGAAAATATAATGTCGGCAGTAATTTATAATTTATTTTCATTGTGTGCTTCTATTTGTCTCCGTAGCTTATGCCGCCAGAAATCATATTATAAAATCAAATTTTCTAGCTATTCCAAATATATTATGGTTGGGCACCTGTACAATTATAATTGTTAATCTATGTATTTTTTTGGGTGAATTTGTTGTAATAAAGAATAAAAAAAAATTGAAATTGATAATTAAAAGGGTAAAAACAGATCATGAAAACATAAAAGTTCAAAAAGTATACAATTCACGAGCAACACCTAATTAAAAACAAACATTACAATTTAATAAAATTGGTATCAAACAATTTGAAGTAAGCATGACTTATATGTTAATTACAACATCGAAAGGAAAAAGCCTTCTATTCAAGAGCCACACATGATTGAAATGAGAGATCAGAAGCCATGGACACTTGAGTAATTGGAATACTGCCTATCAAACCAATGCAAAGAATCAAAATTTATATTTACCCAAATAATATTTCCAATATTTTATAAACCAAAATGAAGTCATGTTTTATCTGAAACAAGTCTAACGATAGTTGAAACAAAACCTACAAATCTCCATACTGATAACTGCCTCACCCATCTCGTGACTTGGATGTTCAACGAAGTCGTGTTTTCTCTGAAGTGAGTATTTAAGAATTGCTTTTTCAAACAGACGTAAAATGCAACCAGTTTTCCTCGTAAAAAAAAATGTAACCAATTTGTGTCTAGGATGAATGTTCCCATCACACCCCTTTTTGGCAGACGAAATTTCGAGGAAAAGCCAAAAGTCTAGTCTCCTATAATAAGTTATATTTCCCCTTGACGCGGAATAAGTATGATCAATTAATTTCGAGGAAAATATTGGATTGGACAAACAATCACTTTCTTTGATCTGCGTTTAGTCCAATTCCATATATTTTGTTTACTTTTCACAATAATACATATATATATATATATATATATATATACACACACACATGTATACACACACTTTTTTTTATTAATTTATATTTTATTGTTATGGGAAAATGAAAAAAATATTAGAAAGATAAAACTTTTGTATTGAGTCAATATCTCCAAGAAGATAAAGTCTAAAAGTTTTCGACATCTAATGAAGATCGAATGAAGGTCTAATTGTAGAAAAAATTTCGACATTTACTTCAATAAAAAATTATAAAGTGATAATAATATAAACAACAAAAATGAGTAAGAGATAATATATCCTTTGTTGGATATTTTATTACGTAGGTTTCAATTAAGTTATTATTAATATGATAAAAAGCAGATAATAATTTTCTTTTGAAAATTTATTACAATTCGATTTTATTGGAGATAAAATAGAAAAAGGAATAAGTAATTGATACACGATAATACTTGAGTTATTATAAGTGATTTATTTAAATATCATTAATAGATTATCAAATAATTTATATAATAAGTTATGAGTGAATATTTATGAGATACTAGAGAATGAGTATGTAAACAAGTTCCCTAAGTTCAAAATCTAAATAACTTTAAAATTTTGAAGTAGATAGATAATTAATTGATTTCGTTTCTTTATGATGAATAAGTTTTTTTTTTAGCTTTAGTATATAAAGTACAATTTTTAGTATTTTTTTTTACCAAAAGTACAATGTTTAGTATCTTTTTAGAATTTTTAGGACTCATTATAAATATTGAAATACAATATTCAGTACTTATTTTACAAAAATCAAAACACAACTTTTGGTCAATGTTTATAAAAAGTGAAACATAATGTTTAGTGTTTGTTCATAAATATTGAAACATGGTGGTTAGTACTCAATTTTGGCTATTATTATAAAGATTGATGGACAATGTTTAGTACTTTATGGAATTTAATGTACAACAGCTAATGCATATATTAGCGCTGGATCATGAAGAAATTGGTGTAAATTGTTTATTCCAAGTTGATTAGATGTTGCACATTATTAGGTGGTAAATATACAAATTATTTATTATATGTTGATTGGAATACATTATTTTGTGCTAAATCATAATGATGCAAATTGTTTGTTAGTATATCGCGATAATGTACAAATTCAAAACATTCATTTGATGATGCAACAATCTTTCATGCTTTGGAATATAAAAATTGTCTAAGGCACAAAATTGAAATGGAAATTATCATGATACGAGATAAAATTAGAGACCCTTAATTATAAAGACAACCTAGTAACACTTCTTGTGGAGTCAATTAAAGATGTTGAAGACATAAAGTTAGATTAAAGATGTTCAATGCATGAATTAAGATAAACATAATTTAGTACTTATTAATAAAAAATTACTGAAGATGTGAGATCGAGCTAAGTATGCTTAAAGCTTTGGAGTTGATATAATAATTACACTAACAAATTCAATTGATGTAAAAGAAAAAATGATAACAAATTTGTAATTTTTTACAAGTTTTTAACATCCACACTTATATAAGTAATGATGAAGTGTATTTAAATTTTATAACATTTCCCTTCGGTTTTAGGAGACAAGGTAGTTGTTGCTCTCCCTTCCCACAGTTTCCTTCGATTGGCGTCGGTTTGCGTGACTTCATCAGTTTAATTTAACCTTACAAACCGGTTTGTAAAGTGAGGTTTGTACTTATTTATAAATTATTGAAAGATTTTATCTATAGTGGAGGGATCTCCAACATTCATCATAATTTGTTTCTCACTACTGTCATTTAATTAGTTATTGTTGTTAGTCTTATTATCATTCTTGATCTCTCTTGTTGGTTGATTGATTATTACTTGATAATTATATATTTGATTATAATTTGTGTTAATAATTTAGTTATGTTTATCTTGAGACGAGGCTTGTTAAAAAATTTAGTATAATTTGATCATGTGTTTAAGATATGATTATATACTTAAGGATGTTTAATATTGGACACAAAATTTTAGTATAATTTTAGTGGCTTTAATATGTCTATTTTCATATTATGTACTTAAAAATGAATGTGAAATATTGCTAAGATTTTATAAAAATAAAAATGTGGACTTTTTTATGAGTACTATCAATTACAAAACGATACAACGAAAGGTATAATTGAATAAAAAGTTCTAAAATGTAGCTATTGATAAAATGAAATATTTACAGAAAAAAATTGTGAAAAATGCAAAGATTACAAGAGCTTAATAGTTTTGGCTTTTCCACAAAGGAAAAATGAAACTTTTTCCATAAATATAATATAAAACAAAATAACTATTGAAAGTTATTTATAAATAGGGATTTGGTATAACTTTTTTAATATGACAAAAAAAATGTACTAAAATTCTAATAGGTTAAATCCGACAAAAAGACTAATAAACAAATATCCTTGTTCAACACTTTATTGTTATTTATTTTCTTCGTATGGTTTACATATACAACTTTTTAATTTTCTTTATTTTCCTTTTCCGTCCACTAAATTTTAACAATCACGAGTACTATTCTCTTTTATATTCAAGTTATTTTTAAAAATAAATACATTCATTAACATTTTCTATGAATCATATTTTATTATGATCTATCCATTTTCAAGTATTTATTTATATAAAATAAACAATATATTTAAATTTTATCTTTATATTTGGTTCTAAAAATCAAATTTGTATTAAGATGAGTATAAGAATCGATTTTCGATAATCTATTTATTTTATCGAAATTGTTTAGGAATCAAAGTTATTTATGTAATACTTTTCTTTCTTTTAAATTAAAAGTAATTAAAACTACTAATTAAGCTAAAAGATATCCACAATTTATACTTACTTTTTTATAAATAAAATATGATATCAAATTTCCACCGGAAAAAATACCAGGAGGGAATCATATTACAAACGATCATTCTTTGGTGTCTGTACCAAACATAAAAGATGCCCTCTTTTGCAAAGAGGATGTCACATTTACAGCAAAGCCGCATAATCCAGTTCTTTTTCTACAATATTTTTGCATATTATGTTTACTCTTAAATTAATATTTAGTATTATCATACATGGAAAAAGATCTCTTCTATTTAGGTTACGAGAATTTTCTTATATTAATTAGATGAAGATAATATCGATGATGTTATTAAGGAGTGTACAAATTTTTGACATATGGAGGTATTTTTCGTGATAGCAGAAATTAATATATATATATATATATATATATATATATATATATATATATATATATATATTTTATTTTTTTTTTTATATATATA
>Ga0209700_106231_pt1 | contig 18795 bp, 1 predicted proteins | sample SiratroredBW_FD_187528 | JGI IMG/M metagenome (GOLD analysis project Ga0209700, IMG submission 187528) | Root nodule microbial communities of legume samples collected from California, USA - Siratro red BW (SPAdes) (version 2) | ecosystem: Host-associated > Plants > Roots > Nodule | place: USA...
TTTTTTATATATATATATATATATATATATATATATATATATATATATAATGTGACATAACAAAATGAATTTAGGTTAGTTAAAATATATAATAATATATTTGATTTTTAAATTAATTTCTAAATAGTCTATGTGTGTTTTTTGAAATAACGGTAAGAAAATTCAATCAATCTTCATAAGTTATGATCGGAGACAAATTACAAATCCTAACTTAAATAATTATATGATTTTTTGTAATATAGCTTAGTGGACTTCAAGTGACTATGTGTAATGTTATAACACAATATTATTATTTAATAGTTTACTTTGTCACTTAGGTTAGTTATATAGTTACTCACTAAAAGCATAACTAAAAGTTTAAGTGAGGAAAATGTTGAATTTATTCTTATTTCTTTAAGAATTTGAGTGTTCAAACACTTATTTGGATGGTTAAGTGAGGTAGAGCCAAATTAATTTTCTCATCCAAAAATATATTGTTCAACATCAATATAATTTACTGTGTAATCATATTTTACTATTTAAGTGAGAGAGAATGACCGTGAACTATCTCTCATTTTTAAAAAAAGTCATTAAATTGATAATGTTACACACTAGATGTTTTACTTGAGTAATATCTCTATATTTTTAAAAGATTAAATATAAATATTTTAGTTACATATTTGAGATTCAAATGGATGAATAATACATGTATATTTATTTTAATAATATAAACATGAATATAATAATTGAACATGGTTGAGTGAGAAATAAACTAAAAACACATATTGAAGAGTTAAATTGTGTTTTGAGAATTTTAAAATATTTTCATAAATTTGTATCTTAAGAAATATAAACATGAGAAATTTAAAGTTGGCTTTTGAGATATTCATATGATGGCTGGTCAAACTTCTAACATAACAAACTTATTGTTAAAACTTTTTTTTAAGGAAAATATTTATATAAAAGTATCATTTTTAAATTAGTTACAGGTAAATAACATGTAATATCAAATCTATAGGAGAATATAGAGATTTAAATAAAATGTTTTTATACTAGTTTATGTTCAATTTTTTATCAACCAAGTTTTACAAAGTTAGACTATAAGTTATAAGATACAAGTATTATTTGGACTCAACTACTTATAGTTAAAACATAATTATTATTTGGATGCAATTACTTTTTTACTAAACAATAGTAATATTTGGAGATGAAAAGATGAAAAAATTTTAAGGTTGGGGATCTAAATAGTTTTATCACTTTTATTCTATAACTATTTTATGTCTTTGTTAATATAATATTAAGAAATAATTGAAATTAGCTAAAAAATATATAAAATTTACAATCAAATCAAAATTGCAGAGTTAATTGGATAAAAATTTAAAAATTTCAGAAAAAGTAAAAGAACCAAATTATAAGAAGAAAAAGTTATAAGCTAACTTTTAACAATGTTTAACTGTTATGATTAGCACGGTTAACCTTAAATAAGTTGTACTCTTAACCTCTTACACCAGTTTTAATTGAAAATGAATATGTTGAGGTCACTTCACACAAACACTAATAAAAGGAAAAGTGGTTAAATTGAATAATACTTCTAAAAAACAATAACATTTTTTAAAATAAAAATTATGTCTGTTTTCATTGGAGTGTGGGAAATTTAAAGGGTATTATAGAAATTTAAAGTGAATGCAGCTGTATTTGATTAAATAAATAAATAAATAAAAAACAGTAATTGGTAGGAGGAGTTTTCAAAGTCTGGGAATTCTTGGAGAGGAAACCTGCTGCAGATATTAAAATAATGCAGTCAAACTACTGCTCTTCTGTTAAAGCCATAAATAAATGCCTTTTTCGTTAATTTTCTCTGACCAAAATAAAAAGTCTGTGCCACTGTTTTGCGTTTCCCAAAATTTTAATCACATCTTCTCTCCGTAATAATTCCAAATGGTGTTTCTAAATATTGTGGATTTATTATGAAAGTTTTAAGATTTGAATTTTATGAGAACTTTCATTTAAGATTTTGGATTTTATGAGAACTTTTTATCAAACTATGTTTATATTAAAAACATGAATAATTAAATAAGATATTAACGAGAATATACGTTTTGTAAGAAGTAGAAATTTCAAACATATTTTAAAATTAACATTACAAAATAAAATAATAAATACATAAATTAATAATTCATAAATATTTTTTATAATAAAAATAACGGAACATTTGATTTTAACATCTTGAATTTAGCATCTTATAATATTAATATATATATATATACACACACACACACATATATATATATATATATATATATATATAATATGTTGTTATAGTTTTGATGTATAAAATATTCTGGATAATCTAAATTTTATTATTATTATTCAATATCTTCAAACAAAATTTATCTATAGTTAAAATGTTTATAATTTACGTGGCCCTGTATTTGCATTTAATTTTAGTGCATTGGTTATAAGCAACGAGCCTATATGAGCTTTTTGTTCACTTTTCTTTGAAGAAATGCCATCAACCTATGCTCACATTTTGGGGGAAAAAAATAGAAGAGTGAAAACTATGTATTTTGTGAAATAATTTTAAATTAGTGGTATTCATGGTTTTAGTTTTAGACAAATGATGAATGAGAAATGAAACATTAATTTCAAAAGATATATCAATAGTTTAGTTTCAAATTATTAATAAAAAAGATCAACATTTAGTTAAAATATAGTTAAACTTGAATTTCTCAAATAAAGGGTAGGATTTAAGTCTATTCTATGAGGGAAAACAATTGTAATTAAGAGAAAATATTTCATTAAAAGGAGCGAATCATATTTTTAATAGAGTTTGATTATTGACAAAATTGATTGATAGTTGAAAACATAAGCTAAACTGCAACTTTGATTTTCTCTCATTTCTGATTTGTGATTACATTTTTTTTTATATTTTTACGGTTTTAAGTTTGATTTAATTTTTAAATTTGTATACAATTTTCCTTTGAAATTCGTAAGTTTGATTCAATTAATTAAATATTTTCATAAAATAATATATAATTAAATATTTAACTAAAACTGAAAATTCTTAAAGTGTGGGATTTAATCAGAAAACAAAAAGTAGAGGCTAAAATCAGGATTAGAAAGTTAAAAGAAATCTAAATTGGAATTTAAGAAAATAAATAATTATTTATTGAAAGAAGAAAGCTTTAATGTTATTTTTTCTTTTGTTTTATTTTGAGTATTATTCTGAACAGAGGTTTATGATGCGAATTCCAAATAATAATGAGAAGCGTGTAACATGCCATCCTATTTACTTTGCCAGATAATGGCTTACGCCTTTTCATGCTGTGACACTGTTGGAAGTTGAAGCCTTAAATATAACTGAAACCATATTAGTATTTTAAATAAAAATAAAAAAATAATTCAAATATTAACATTTTAACGTATCAAATAAATGGTTTTTTTATCTGAGTCATGATATCCTTCATAAATAAAAAATCTGGTTCTCAACGTTACTTTTACGTTAATTTTTATATTAATATTAAAATACTTTATCTTATTATGTATTTTGTAAAACAAAATATGGAATAAATAATTATTAACATTCAACAAAGATAAGAAAATATTAAAAAGAAAAATGAATAAGGATATAAACTAAAAAGACATTATTGTTACTTTATCCAGTAGGATTTGTATAGTTTATGTGGTAAAATATAAAATATATTATTTATTTATAATATTAAAAAGAAAAACCAAATACAAATATATACACTAGTGTAATACTGTACTGATGGTGTAATTTTTCTTAAAAAATAATTCAGATAAATCCATTTTTAGGTCTGATAAAGCAAACAGAGAAATAAAAGCTGTCGGTAAGACCGTTGACGCCTCTGACACCACACGCAATCCATTAGAATCAATTTAAATTAATAACAAATCATCTTTTTGTTATCTGTACACATTATTAAATACTACTCTTCTTTAGAAAAGAAACAAATTATAGGGGACAAATTTTTTTAATGAATTACTTTTTTTATTCATATAAGAGTCAAATTAACAATACCCTAAGAAACCGTACTACTTGTGTTTTATAATTTTTATCAGGTGAAGAATAAGTTTTTTTTATTGAATAATGTATTTAAAGACAAAAATTTAAAGCACTTTTATTAAAATATAAGAGTTCTCTCTCTATGTATATAAACTAACATTATTTAGACTATATAATACTAACAACAGATATTTTTTTTTAGAAAACAGATAAAATTAATTAGTCCATATCTTTTAAAAAGGAAGAGTTTAAATAAAATATTTAATATTAAAAAATTAAAATGTATTTAAATCAAATAAATTTTTTTATTTAGTTTAGTTTTATATTTTCATTTTAGAAGTTTTGATTGTATTTGACTCGTCTAAGAAACGGATTGACCGATAGTTAATATAAATTGAAAGTATGATTGATTTTAATATTTAAAAAACGAACTGATATGATTTATTATATGGTAATACAACTTTAAGGTTTTAAGTTTGTATTATATTCATTTGTATGCGTGATTTATTATAATTGTAAATTTAAATTATATGTTAAATAATACTTATATAAAATAATCAGTTCGTCGTATGTTAAAAATTGTTAGACAAATTAAAAACATTAGCAAAGTTATATTTTCCAACTATTCAAATTGTAATTGTTAAAGTTACCGATATTAAATATAATAATTAGGACTTATTTGCATGAGTCAGAATATATGAGTTAAATTTGAGAATAAAAAATGACATTTAAATATAAGAATTAGGACTTATTTGCACGAGTGAAAATATTAAATATATGAGTTAGATACGAGAATAAAAAATGAAATTAATATAAATTTTTAATTACTTAATATATGTTTTATATGGGCTAGTAATTAAGGTTTTGGGTCTAGAGATGGACTTTGTTTTGATAAAGTTTATGCCAAGGGAAATATCATCTTAGCACAGGATGCCAATGATTTTCTATCCTTCTCAAATTCAAATATTATTCTTTCAATTTTTTTCTCTTTTCATTCACTTCACAGAATTTGAAGAAAAAAAAAATACATGTTCATGATTTTTTAATATATATATATATATATATATATATATATATATATATATATATATTTTTATTGTAATTATTATAATTATATTCAAAATAGTTAAAATCTAAATTTTAATTGTAAAGTTATAGGATAGTAAAATATTTACAATTCAAAACTATACACGATCATGAAAAAAAAATCAGAAGATGTTGAGTAAAATTAGATCACAATAAGACTTAACCTTAATTATTAAAAATTTATGTAATTAATAATAATTTTACATCCGTATAAGTGTACTGTCAGTCACAATGTTCCATAACACCATCCAATTAAAATACAATTGAATTTTATATTATGTTTCAATCTTGTTGCACCTATTTACTAGATTTGTAGATTGGATTTTAATTAAAATAAATTTTAAATTCAATTATAAATTAAGAGTATTTATTGATAGACTGATCATCTTCTTTGATAATTATGTTTTAATTAAAATAAAAATCAATTGAGACACTTTTAACATTTATCTCTTTTTCTCCTTCAAAAATCTCAGTTACTAAGTCATAGTAGCAACACAATTTATATAAAAATAAAATCTATGATCCACAATTTACAATTTATAAACTTTTCATAATTCTAACCATAATATTGATTTTAATTATTTTAATCATATTCGTTACAATATTTATTATATGGATAATACTGTGTATATTAACCATAAAAGAAGTATCTTATGTTAGTTATATTTTTAATGTTAAATATTTTGTTTATATAATTTTTTTAGAAATTTAGTTTTATATATATATATATATATAGGTCAGTATAGAGATTTAGTTTATTATGCATGTTTATGTTTATTACGATCAGAGTATCTATTAGACATGTTATGGACTTTCTCTATCGATAACTAATTTTCTAATATACTAAATTTCATTTAAAGAATTGACTACTTCCATAGTGTTGTTCCATCCATTAAAAACAAAGAATCAAAGAGCTACCTATGTATTTTTTTAAAAACTGTTAAACCAACCATTTGATACCATATTGGAAATTAAGCCTATTTTTTATATAATAAATAGTGACGAGTTATTTGGTGACGCGGGATGCTATGAGCATCTGATAGAGGTTTATAGCAATGGTTAATTTATGGTTAAATTGCAGTAGAATTAATTTTTATTAATTCTCATCTGTTGTAAGATTAGATGATTTTTTTTTTTTTTGAACTGACGGATCAATTATCTCTCTAATTCTTAGTCATATAAGACAGATTGTTAAGTGCCCCTATTTTTTTGAAACAGAAGCTGTGACTGCCATAATAGATTAAAATTGTGTGTTATTTTTCATAGAAAGATTCGAAGGTATTTACATTATTTTAGATAATTTTTTGTTTATTAAAGTTACGTGTCTAACTGGCTAAGGTTTTTCTAAGATCCTAGTTATATTTGATTCATAATTCAAGTTATGTTAGTTACTTATGCATAACAATAACTGTGTTCTAGAAAGTGTTATTAGTTACTGTTTCAAATCACAGGGATTGCAAGGTTGTGATTGGCCAACAGTGTTGGAGGAGTAAGTTAGTGGAAAACACAGGGTTTGCAGTGACCATGACAATTCACAGGGAAGTATTTTATGCTAAATTGGAATATTAATTATATAGTATATAGATTGATTGTGCTGGTTGGTTTAGGGTCTGAGAATTGTTTTGATAATTTAGTGAAGAAAAATAAAGGATTGAAGGTAGGTTTGGATTTTCATGATGCATGATGGTTTATTAAATTTTTCTTTTTAATTTTATATAGTCATTGGTATTTGCTGTAGGAGAGTTTCATGTGATTGAATGATGAGAGTTTTGGGATTTGATGCAAGTTCCTTGAGAAATTGATTAAGAGTGAGTGATTTATTTCATGTCAAATATAATTTTGATGTAAATTTTCAATGGTTGTTGGATATGGGGTAGAAGGTAATCATTACCAAGTAGATTAAGTCCCTAGCCCTCTTGCCTTAAATAATTCCTGTACTCTTCAACTAAGAAGACATCTTTTAATTAAACTCAATTACGTCTAACAGTTTGCAACTAGTTTCATTAATGAGTCTTAAAACTTAAGATGTTCTTTTTCAATAACTTTATATTTACAATTTTTTTAATTTAGATATAAAAATTAAGACATTTTTCGTGTTAGTTTCAAAACGATCAAATTAGAGTGACGTGATCAATTGTGTCATGTACAATCAAGTAAACTAAATTACGGGCCAAGTTATAAATTAAAAATAAATTATTATTTATTCGTTTACTTTTTCCAAATCAACACTTCTCTATTAAAAAGAGTTTATACTGTCCAACATCAATTATACACGTTATCATTTATTTACCCATATAAAAACTTTAAGCCAAAATGACGAATCACACGCTTCAACTTGAAGCAATGAACACATAATTTCGTATAGATTTTGTGACCCTCACTGGAAAAGAACCCATTGCGTCTTCGACATAAAAAGAACACAAGAAGCCATATAACCCGCTATATTGTTCTGCCATGATAAACATTTGTTCTGCATATTTCTTCCCACGTTTTTCTTCTCATCCCACCAGAGAAGGTTATTACAAATCGTTGCCTATAACAACACATGAAAGCATTGCATATCAGCTGATATTTTGCATAACTTTGACAGATTAGGAAGCTCTATGTTTGGTCTGCATTCTGACAACATAGGAACATTGGCACCTCCCTCACTGCAGAAAAAGATTGTCTTCCTTAAAGCAAGTGGAGAGGCATAGGGTGTTCACTGTTCCTCACTGACTTTCTATTTTTGAAGCATAGACTACTCCAAAGTTGGTTGGTTCTTCCTTTAGCTGATTCTCATCCTTCCCTTTATAGCTAAAGCTAGCAGAGGAATTTTACATGTAATATAACATTGTTAATGTTAAAATCCTTCTCTCTAAATTTACATAGATTCCTCTCTCTTCAAATTTCTCGACTCTTCTTTCTTACCAAGATGCCTCATCCAAGAGTAATGCGGCTCTGGTTCTTTTGGTAGTGCACGCTTAATATGATTGTCATCCAGAATGAAATTTAAAATAGAATAACGTATTCATCAGAGATGAAATATTTTAATAATTTATAACCTGGATACAATCTTTAATTTTTAAGTTGGTTTTGAAAGACTGAGTTAGACTTAAATTTTTTTTTTAAGATGGTATCAGAGTCTATTTTAACACAAATTTTGAACCACCTATTGTCGGACTGCTATATTATCATCCTTAAACAATAAATTGCACATACAAGCCGAGTCTCAATATGGTTGATTATAGATGAGACCTTACTTGACAAGTCAATTTTATAAGGTTGAGGTAGGCTTAAATTTCACTTCTTAAGATAATATCATAGCGATTGCGTTAGGCTTAAATTTTATTTCTTAAAGATAATATCAGAACGGTTCAGTTAAGTTTAAATTTCACTTTTTAAGATAGTATCAAATCTATCCTAACACTTCTGATCATCTGCTGTTGAGCCGTTATCGAACTATCCTTAAACAATATAGTCTCGGTGTATTAAAGATCTCATATAACCGTTAAATTTAAATTCTAAAAAATACGAACACATGTTTAAGAAATTCAAAAGAAAAGGAACACATAGTTAAAAGATTTGTTTGTCAAAAGGTTTTCTTAGAACCTTTAGTGTAGCATCTGAGCATTATCTAAATCGTTCCTTATCTAAGTCTGTAACATCAAATTGATTTTTGAAAAAATTGACATTGAGTTGATAAATGAGCTCAAAAACATTTTAAAAATGCTTTTAATAATTTGTACATTGCACATATTAAGTTCTCAAAAACATTGTGTCATTCACGTACTATAGCACATTCATTGTCACTTTAATTTTTTCCTTTTATTCCATAAAATAATTGATTTTAATTTAGTTATTTGATTAATCCATTTAACTTTTTCTCCACAACTGTGAAAAGGAGAGGGGTTAAAGAATTTATTTATCTACTCACCCTCTTCATGTTAAATTTTTGGACTATTATTTAATAAATATGAAAATAAAATTTTGCTTCAAGCTCCTCTTAATTTAAGATATTCATTTTTTTTAGAATCCAACTTACTGAACACGTATATTAAAAAATAAATAAAATTAGATCCATTGTATTTATACACAATTTCAAAATTTATTTTATAAATCAAAGACACATTCTTCTCGCTTTTAGCTAAGTCACCTATTATTTTTTAATAATTTTAACATTTTTTCAACCAAATTTCAGCATATCTTACAAATATTGAAAAATAAAATTTAACTGTGTGAAAATCAACCCAACTAATAATTAATGAAATGATATTTTTAATTTTTCTCTCCTACATAAAATATGATTTGGGATCAATTTTATCTCTAAATAGGAGAATTTGATTTTTTATCCACCACGTATCACTTATCGTATAAAGAGAGCCAAACATATATGCAGAAACAAAATAGTTAAAACAATTAAGAAAAATAAAATATAGACCTCACTATTTACTAAATATTTACGCTCAAATTTCTCATATATCAATTTTGAAAGGATATACACTTTCACTCAAATTCTTCCTTTTTTTGTTATTAAGAGAAACTTTTCCATCAATCCACCAAAAATTTACATTCAAAAGTGAAAGTCAAGAAAATGAAAATTTCTAAGACAAAACCAAAAAATTTTAAAAATAAACTAAGAAGCACTAAATTAATAAATAGATAAAACCAAAAGAGTAAAATATGAAAAAAAACTAAGAAGAAAAACAAAGTAATTTAAAAGACGAAAATAATTTAAGCAATATAATTCGAATTACTACTATAAAATATAAGACAAAGTAAATAAACTAAACAATTAAAAGAATTTCAAGTTGTAAGAGATAAATTAAGACTACCAAAATAATGAAACTAATAAGAACATCTAATAGATAACTCAATTAAAAATAAATCTAAATCTCATAAATATAGAACACGCACACTTTTTTTTTTTTTGTTTAATTTGTGTTTCTAATTTCTTAAGACTTAAATTTAAAGAAATTTCGAAACATAGATACTAACATTTGACTCTAATTTTGTAATCTCAAAATTCGATCTTAAATAATTAAGAGCATTATAGTTCACAAGAGCATGTCTCGCAGATAAAATCCAAGAAAATTAAGATCTCAAAGAAAACTAATAACCATATGACTCAAACAAAAGCTAGGAAAATAATAATTTAGTATATTAAACTCACAAATTTAAATCAAGAAAATTTTGATCCATTAAAAAAAAAACTTAAAAGCACATTATAATAAAACAAACTAAAATTCTCCAATTCAATTTAGTTGTGCCAATTCACGCAGCTATTTCGATTGACTTCGAATCCACGAAACCCCTTACAAGCACCTGGATCCGTCATCAAATTGACTTGCTTGCTGTTTGATAAAACGGAGTTTTGAATCAGATTGATGAATGCCTTAACTAGACCAAAGAATTAAGCTATACAAATTCACCGAAAAGAATAACTAGCGTAATCTTTAATCTTTTATTGGAGCTTGAATCACCACAATTTTGTTCTTAAAAATATCTCTGAGAATTAAAAAAAAATATATATATATATATATATATATATATATATATTTAAATTATCCTTACATTTAAGATTATTAATCATATCAAAGCTAACTTAATAGCAGATTGTAAAGCACCGATTGATTATTCTTTCAATTCACAGAATAGACCAAAGAAAATTGGATAAAGTCGTACTACAATGAAACAATTTCAGTGACGTGCTAAATCATCCAATTCAACATCGTATCAAAATAAAAAACACTTGGTGTTAATGCACTACAAACTACAAATGTTTGATCAAATGATTATAAGAATTCCAGCTCTTGCTCGCGAATTGAATTCATAACCCAATTCAATTTCACCAAAAAAATTATTGAAAATAGAATATACCCATTAAACCGTGTTTGCACTAACTATGCACCAGCGTTTAACTTCAATTTGCTTCATCTGTCTCATGCTAAAGCAGCAAAGAAGTTCGTTCAATCACTAAATTGCAACGAATCACAGATTACTTCAATTAATCAATTGATTTAACTGATTTCTCTCGCAGCGAGCTGTCGATTTTGACATTACGTGATTCACGTGAATTAAATTTGTTACGTTGTATGAGTTCATGCAATTACACTGCTTCAAATGCACGGGAAACTGAACAACAAAGCAGCAATACACTTACAGTTAATCCTTGCATCAATTGTAATATCATTGCGTTACTCAAATTCAATGAATTAAAACAGCGAACTACTTCATCACTCTTTGCTAAACCACCCAAATATTCCTAACTAATATTATTTGGATGATAGTGACTTTTGCTAAACTACTCAAATATTATGTGAAACATAGTTATTTCCGATTAAAATATAAGTATTATTTATAATAACAGTTATTTCTAGCTAAGACTTGAATAACTTTTAAAGTGATCTAAAACATCACAAGGTTTTTTGTTAGAAATTTTGAGAGGAAAACACCGGGGAGACAAACAAGAATGAAAACAAGACTAACACACAAGAGAATGACACCACCTTGAACCCAAAACCTTAAGACATTAGGTTTGTGGGTCTTATTTCTTATATGTTGCTCAACTTTTTCATTCTTATCCAATGAAGGACTTAAACTCACACTTGAATACCTAACAATAGACTCACACTTAATACCTAACAATCTTTTTCAAGTGAGAGTCTTTCCTTCACATTGATACATTCCCTCTTGAGCGAAAGCAAAGGACCCCTTACTTGTATTGCTGTTCACACACTTATACGAGACACACTTGCCTAAAACCTCCATCAGAAAGACTTTCCATACAAACTGAGCCCATTCCCCCGGTAACAAAGACGAACCATCGGCTTTGATACCACTTATTGGGAAAATCCAAGGAAAAATACCGTGGAGATCTAAAACAATGAGAAATGAGTCAACCCACGTAAGGAAATGACATCACCTTCAACCAAAAACTTTAAGACATTAGGTTTGTGGGTCTTCTTTCTTATACGTTGCTCAACTTTCTCATTCTTATCCAATGTAAGACTTAGACTCACACTTGAATATTTAACATTTTTACTATAAAAAAATGTTACTTCTTATAACGAATGTAAGATAAAACATACTCTTCTATATTTAAAAGCAACACAAATAATTTTTATTTTACTTTTTACAACCACAAGGCTACATATTGCACAATAAATGCAAAAGCTTTTTCTTAGTCTTGTTATAAGACTTTAAGTAATTCTTCCTTATTCTTTGACTATGCTTGAAGATCTTTGAGATACATTAAATGTATGATTACTTTTACAATACCTCTAGAACACAATAGAGCTTTACAGACCTATACAAGTAATTTCTTTTCAACTTTTGAACAGAGCACAAAGCTTCAGCCTAATACAACTAATTGACTATACAACATTAATATCCTACCTTTTGTTGAAAAAATATTACAAGATATTAATAAGATATTAATGTTGTAGAGTCAATCTAATATTTTTAAATTTGAAAAAATATATAATAACAAAATTTAGAAATTTAAAACAACATTTAAAAAACACATGTGATATTTGAATAATATTTAACATATCTTTACCATAACATAACATTTAAAAATATATATAAAAATAGTTTGTATTTTTTAAATGTTATGTTTTAAATTTCTAAATTTTGTTATTATATATTTTTAAAAGCATATTTAATTATATGAATATTTTTATATTTTTAATTATTAATTAACATCTCCAATAAGATAAATTAAAATAATAATTATTTTTTATATTAAATTATTTTATTGTAATTAATAATGATAACTTAATTTATAAATATTAATAATTTAAATTACAATAATATAATTGCATCTTTCTTGTTTACATCCTCTAAATAATATAATAGAAAAAATAGATTTTTTTAAATTATTTTATTTAATATGTTCACCTCTCATCTATCAAATGAATTAGACTAAGTACCTCAAAGCATACTAACAAATTAACTCGCTCAAAGCAGGCAAACAAATTAAAAATACTAATTCAGTCTACCAAATTTTAACGGGATAAGGAGTTAATACCAACTTTACCACCCGTAAAAAAATATGAATGCATTATCAAACATTAAATAATAGAAAATCTTATCATGATCTTATTATATTGTACATTTATATAACTTCTATATCATAGGGCCAATAACATAATTTAACTATAATATATAACAAGTATATCTGAGGGTAGGGCATGGTCCCATGGACCAATGTATCTCTGGCCATCATCAAATTACAAAACTATATAAGGTGCCCTTCTCATAACTCTACCCTTCAATCTTTATTTCCATAAATAAACTTCTTAATTTGTAGTGGTCGAAAAAGAATTGAATTTCTTTGCTGCAATCAAGTAGAAGGAAAAACAAAAAAGAAATGTTCCTTCCATTGTAGTGTATCTTTTTCTTTACCCAAGCACGCGTATGGAAAACGAAACTCTTTTAACCACAAACTATTTTTTAAAAATAAGTGAAAAGCAGTTCTTGAAAGTGAGATTCCCAAGTAATAATCATGTGGGAGCTATCAAGTTTCAAACTTTCAAGGTTTGCTTTTTTTATTCCTAATTATTTAATTTATTACGTGATTTTATAATCTTTGCTTTCATAGAACATATCAAAGTGGGTTACCAAAAAATATTTTCAAAATCTACACCTTTGTTCAATTCATCTCTATCGGTGCCTTCAACGCAAGGGTAACTCAACACATGAATAGGGAAAAAAATTGGAGAAATTAAAAATGACAACCTTGTCGTGACTTAATATTGATAAGCGTGAATATTTTGGGACCACAAGTTAGAGATAAATGTAACTTAGTTTATAAATAAAAAATAATACATATAAAGCTGAAAAAGTTACAAGTCCATGTGAAAAAATTCTGCTGCCTTGCTTATAAGATAATTATACCCTAATTAAAACTAACCTAATCAATCCATCAAAAGATTAACTTGAATGAAAATTTACAAGTTGACCCTTTTGACCATTTTACTTGTTGGGCCACTAGCTTAATTTTCACCAATATAGAATAACATCTTACAGATAGATGGGTTTTATAATTAGAATTTACAGTTCACAAACTGAAAAAAAAAATGAAATTTTAGAACTATCATAGATGAAGATTGGACAATGGATAGTACACACACTTAAATGGAAACATTTTGTGATTAAAGCTGTCATCAAAACTTGAAAACGACTTATGGTCTTCTATACTTTTGGTGATGAAAGTGTAATAATGAAATTTGTATTTAATTCTTAAACATGTAAAAAGCATAAAGTTGAACCTAAATTTTATTCTTGATCAAATAATTTTTTTGTTTGGATTTTATTTATCTTTAGGTCGAATTAGATTAGTATAAAACATAATCTTAAGAAATTGATATATTATGTCTATGAACTAAAATAATATGTAAAATAGGATAATTAAAATTTATTATTAAGCTTTATAGACTGATTTGTCATGAGATGTAAAGTTTGAGAACAATTTTTTATTTTTTTATAACTAAATTGAAGTTTTCTTTCTTATTAAAAATTAAACAACTTGTCACCGGTTTACAATACCAAAGACCATGACTATTTATCTCTTTTCCTTTTAAGACAAAACATGAGTGGAGCAGGAAACAAACTTGAAAGTGAATATATTTTTATTTATATATAGTGTTTAATTTTGGCTGATGTTAGATTTAGTTATTTATTTGTTTGTGTATGGATATGATATTTTGCCAACTCTCATTTTATATAGTTATCTTACAGTGTTTTATTTAATTCTTATTCACAATTTAATTCATATTTTTATTAAATGTTTTATTATTAAATAGAGTTGTGAATTAGTTGTGTGAAAAACAAGTATTAAATTATATTTTTCCTTTATTTATTTATTTATTTAGGAAGAACAAAAATTAAATGCTAGCTTCTTCTACAAACGGCAAGGCTAAATGTTGGATTGGACTATTTTTTGGTGTGAGTGTCCTAAGACCTAAATTTTAAATACAAAATCACTTTTCTGCTCCTCCATAGTCTTAACCTACACTTTTATAGCTTTTTTAAACGGTAGAAATATTCTTGTGATAAAATAAATGGATATAAATAAAATTTAAATTAATAACAAAATACATATGAAAAAATACATTTCAGATTGTATAATTCTCACTACATATGATTTCATAATATATCAACCAGATAGCTTTAATAAATCTCACCATACATCACTTAGTATGCGTAATTACAAAAAATACACACATAAGATGTAGAAAGAATGCACATGAGATTCAAATAAGATCACCTATATGTGGTGAATATCTAAAAAAATTTAGATTGAAGAAAAAGATAATTAATCACATGAAAAGATATCTCAAAAGCTACAAACAAGTTGTTCTCAATTTCTTGGAGTGTATTTTTTATTGTTTTAGAAAATTAATATCATAAGTAATAACTGTTTATCAAAAGAACATCAAAAACAATTTATCAAAATCAACATAGAAAAACTTACTTAATCATAAACAATGATATATTGATATTTGTTGTAATTGATTATATTATATAATTGATTAAGTGTGCATTATAACACTAAGATAATTTATTATTATTTTTCTTAATTTATTGTTTTGTTCCTGGGTAGTTTTAGAATCCAACTTAAAAGCAAATTAATTAATTATTTAAGTATATAACCCGTTAAATATGTGTGTGTTTTCAAAACGATTTAAATATAATAAATTAATACTAAAGATAATTGATCATTACTTTTTCTTAATGGATTATTTTGTTGTTGAGTAGTTTTAGAAACCAACTAAGAATATTTACTTTATACAATACAATTAAAGAAATAAAAACATTTAACTCCTTTAATATATAGTTTATATCCATATCATAATACATTTCAAAGTCTCACGATTCTTAATGGTAAACTAAAATTCAACTATACTCAACATAAATAACAGAACTAAAAACATAAACATGAATTCAATGTAAACTAGAATTATGCTAGATAAAAAAATATAAAATCCTTACCAACAACTTCATATAATTGAATAGAACCACTTTGCTCAAATTTAAACATGTCCTAATTAGAACTAATGCATCACATATAATAAACTGAAATAATTTTACAAATTCAAGCACATTCCAAAAACTTTTAATTAATTATGATTAATATTTATTTATGTTTTTATTTATCAGTTTCCACATCATTGTGATTATAGTAGCATCAAGCCTTTAGGTCACGGTCCTTACATGGTATAAATAGTTGTTGATTGGTTATAGCATCTTAGTAATATAATTTAGACGAATTACAATCTTTTTCACTAAAAAGTATAGTTCAAGAATTAGGAGGTCGAAAATAGATTATGAGATGGTATGAATTTAATTTTGTCAACTAATTGTGTATTTCAATCTTAAGAGAAATTTTCACCATCCTCCAAGCCAACTTTTTTAGGTATCTAGATCCTTCTTTGAACTCCTTACTCAAAATATTATAATTAATTATAATATGACTTTTCAAAACTTAATAATTAATTATAATATAACTTTTCGAAATTAATAATTAATTATAATTATTTAAATATTTGAAATTGATAATCAGTTAATTTTTATTATTAGATGATACAATACTAGGCTTGTTTTTCCAACTAAAAAAACTAGGTTCTTTTTTTTTGGAAGGACCATGTCTTTTTATGTTTCTTCCTGCAATAAAAATTAATTTTTCACTAAATTCAATTGATTAACTTATCTTTAGACTGATTATATCAAAAATATCTTCTTCAATATATCAATTCTCAAAATGAATCTCTTATTAAACCAGTTTGTCGGAAATATATTTATCCTCACCCACATTTAATAAATAATTTTACAGTCTTAAGAGCTCGCAAGATCAACTTTCAATATAAATATAAATATTATAACAAAACTTACTTTTTTTTTCCAAAATTATCATTAGATTAAGAAACACATCGTTTCAATATTTGTTTTGGGCCTAAAAATGTGTTGTGCTGGCCCGTTCATCTGGAATTGTTTCTGGGTTTCTTGTCTGAGCTTAGGCATTTCTTTTCTGTACCCCATCATTTACTCCCTGCACTCATTATTAAGAGAAAAGTATAAAAGTGTCTCTCTATTATATTTTTTAAAAAAGAAACAATTTTGGAAAGGTTTTTCTGAAATGTAACTTTTGATTTTCAGAACGCCTGTTCTAGAGTACAATAGCTACCTCCATTGTCTTATGGAAAGTTCTTTCCATAATGAAAGTTTTAGCTTTCGGATTACCCATTCTAAAATATAACAGCCACCATCCAATTGATTTCTGATTTTTTTTTTTTTAATGTAATAATAAGCTTGGCAAACTCTGTTTCCTAAGCCAACAAATGCATTTCACAATATTCATTCCGTAACACAACCTACATCAATAACTTCCAGAATACCCATTACCTGATTCCGAAAGTCTATAACCCATCTCTACTGAAACAAAAACTCCAAAACTTATCCATACTGAATTTATTATCTCTAAAATAACTCAACCTCTTTCACAACAAGTTGTTGGTGAAATGCGCAAATTGTCAGAGTCCATCATCAATCATAATGCATCACTGGTTTCATATAAAACTTTCAAGGATAAAATTTAAATTTTGAAAATTTGATGGGTGCAGAAAGCAATTGATTGGAATGCAAGAAGCAATTGCCCTATGTTTCCTCCATGCTATGCCCATGAGTATAAAGTATTGAGTTTGGGTCAAATTTCAAACTTGAAATTGCGAGGTTTTCTATACTTTCTTCCATTACCTTTATGGAAGAACAAAAAATACAATTTAGAATATAATTTTTTATATTCTAAAATTGTATTTTAAATTTTATAATCTAAAATAAAAAAAATATATTCTATATTACACAATTTAAAATACACAAAAATTTGTATTTTATATCATATAATCTAAAATGTATTTCAATCAACTTTGAAGTGTTGTACACTACACTTGCTCTTAGAAAGTTGTTCCAAAAGGTTTTCATAACACTACTTTCACTGTTTGTGAATGTTCTATTCAAAAAGCAAAATTCATAAAATTCCAATCTGGAAGGAATATTTTTCTTTTCATGTTGACTGTGTTATGAAAAGTCCTGTAATCAATGATCCAGCAGGTGCAACAACTATTAAACAAACAAAAACTTCATTATTCTACCCATTCATACCTTTTCCGTGTATTTGAGTCTACGGTCTTCAAACAATCACCACCATCACCAAAAGTTCATAGAAATAGCAGTGTATGGAGTAAAGAATCACCAACGATAGAGTGGCCATTTTGAAAGTAATGGAGGTGAAGGTAGCAATTATGGGAGTGCAGGAAGCAAAAGTCTTAACCATTGGGTCTGTTTATAGATTGGCCTGTTCTTCATCCTTCTGGTTTCATTATTCTCCAGAAAACTTTAATTATTAAGCTTCTTTAGGCTCACATAGCCTCAATTAAGATATTATATCAATATTATTCATAAAGCTAAACTCAAGCAAAACAAATAAAACATTCAATCTAACAGTCCAAAAATTTTATAACTTTTGTCTGTTACCAAGTATTAACATCCATTTAAGGTTCAAGGTACTACAAAAAGTGTTCAGATACATCATAGTGATGTATAACTATTCTCATGACAAAAGGAAAACCATCTCAAGGTCATAGAGTCTTTAACTACAACAAAAACATATATACAAGACAAAAGGAGATCGATTTAAGAGTATATCATCTTTAAGGTGCTCC
>Ga0209700_106232_pt1 | contig 18795 bp, 17 predicted proteins | sample SiratroredBW_FD_187528 | JGI IMG/M metagenome (GOLD analysis project Ga0209700, IMG submission 187528) | Root nodule microbial communities of legume samples collected from California, USA - Siratro red BW (SPAdes) (version 2) | ecosystem: Host-associated > Plants > Roots > Nodule | place: USA...
AAATTTATATGTTTATTTAATGTTGGCTACAAAAAAAAACGGAAAAAAAAAAAAACTAGAAATGCCAATTTTAATAGGATTTATTTCTGGAGAGACTAAAAACTTAGTTAATCCTAATAAAATATTATCAAATGACTTTATAAAAATCATAATCTAACTTTAAGAAATTAAAATATAAACTAAATAATATTTTAACTATGATTTTTAAAATTTTTTAGTTTTCTTTGTTATGAACCTTTGACTTTCTTTAATCAAATAAAGAGATTGTATGGCTATTCATAAGTCTAAAATATCAGTTGCTTAAACCAACTCTCAATTGGAAGAATATGAATTCAAATTACAAGTTACTTAAAAGAAATTTACATATGTATATAAAAAAAGTTGGACCAACGGACGAGAGACAGAAAGAGTAGTGGTATGTACATATAAAAAAGTAAAAGAACATAAAATAATGAGTTGTTTGGAGTTCTTTAAAATTTCTTTGATTGAAATATAATTAAATGTAAATTACTTGAAAATTATATGATATTATGAAACCTGTTTTTTTTATATATTTTTCAATGTGAGAAACAATTCGTATAAGTTGTTTTCATTGAAAACCGTAAAGAACATGTGCGTATAAAAGAAGATTTGGATCAGAGAGAGAATAGCGATACCAACAAAAAGGATAAAAAGGGTGGTAACTGTGTTATCATTTGAAATATTAGAGGCAATAACTGGCTTTGATTACTGATGCCGTAATTAGTTAGATTTTTCATAATTTTCCAATAAATCAACATTGGTATATAGTCATTAAACTCATTAGTTTTCAAATTTTGTAAACACATCAATTTAATGAGTTCTTTGGTTTAAAAAGACATTTTTAAAATGTTTATTTTATTAATGTATTTAATTGAAAAAGTGTTTTTTAATATTAATTAACATAAGTGTAATGATTTGCCTTTCAACCATTTGATCCAAGATTTAAATCGTTATACCCATACCATGATCACTAAAAATTGGAAAAAAAAAAGTGCTTTATTTTTACTTTCTGGTTTTCAATATTTTTTTAATAAAATATATAAAAATAAACATTTACTTTCATTATTTCCTGTATAAAAATTTATAAACAAAAATAAATTAAAACTAAACTGGTATCTTTACTCAAAAGTGTGTGTATATATATATATATATATATATATATATAAAATAAGGACTCAACCAAATACTCCATACTCCACAGCATTCCCATGATTGCCATTAACCATATTTCCCATCAACATGCTGGTAGGATAAAAATGCAAGATTTCCATGAAAGTGGGAAAAATTTAAGCATAAAAACTAAACATTGCCTAACATTTCTATGAACCTTTTAAGCATCCAACACAATTATAACATTCTTAGAAATCTGGATTAATAGGAAATTATTGGTAGATAAATATAATTACTACAAATGAAAAAGAACTGCATACTACTAGATGTGTACAAAACCAACACAATCGTGACAAGAATCCTCATTAGCAATTGGAATCTTAACATTAACACACATTATCAATTAATAAAATACAAGGGGATAGAGTATTTTGTGTGTATGCCTATGCATCAAAGTGTTAACATTATATTAAGTTTATTGGTAGAGAGTATCTTTTATTGGCCAGTACTTATACATTGTACGATTATCCAAATTTTCAGATGCAATTTACATAAAATCTTTCAACATCACCCAAACTAACAATAACTTATAAATTAAAATCAACGTATCATAAATCTAAGTGAGTACCCTCTCCTTGAGAAGTTGCAGACAAATTGGATGAATTCACAATCACCTTGCCAAAATATCTTGACAGTATGAGTCTGGCAATATTCTCAGCTGCCACGGCACTTGTCTCCATGGTGCTAGCTGCATTTTCAAATGCATTAACGTAGTATAGATGCCTCCTGTCTAATATAAATGGTGCAAATACTTCTGGGGCGTGGTAATGAGGATATGCAGCCCAGTTTATTCGAATAGTCTCCTTCCTGACACTGCCAGTGATAGCAATCAACAAAATATTACAACCTGGTTCAATTTTTCTTTTCTCGTTTCTGTGGAAGGGAGGGAAACGGGACGACACTTGATAGAAAGCTCAACAGTTAATGCAAAGCTTACCAAGTAAATGTCAACATCAGGTTCGAAACCATGTGCCAACTTGCACCTTAGGACTAAATGATTGGGTTTGGGTTGTTGAAAAATAATCAATAGTTGAACACAGTTTATTTGTTACGTATGTGCACGTAATATTGAAAATTGATTTTGTTATCAAGAGATTAATTACTTTATCCTATAAAATAAGGTGCTCATTTTAGAGAAGCTGAATCCTAATGATTAGTCAGAACCACATTGTTATTATTACGGACTAGACCTCTTTTCCAACAGGGCAAGTTTGTAAAGAAGATTTTGGTATACAAACAGTAGTATAACTTCAGTGTCAAGGAACAGAGAATTAATTAACCAATAGCTGATACTATTACCTGAAGATGCTATCCAGTAATGTGTCTTCCATTGGTTGACGAGAGAATAATTTATAAGTGGATTCTTTTTCATTGTGCTTCTTGAGAACTGCAACGCACGAAAATGGAAGGCTGGGATCCTCTACGGTGCCCACAAGATCAGGAATTTTTGTCACAACCTTGAGACCAAAATATGCCTTGTGCACAATAAAGCAAATCCATCAGAAGTAACACCAACCGTCAAAAAAGGAGAATATATAGAAGACTGACAAATACTGATGTCAGCAATTTTATGACTCAAGTCTCAAAATACTCACAGGGTTCAGAAGGCCCCTGACAATAGTTGTATATGTGTGCTGCAATTTTCTCTCAGGAATTGAAATTGGGGGAATAAATTGAATATCTAACTCATCTAATGGAGTAGCAACCACAGCAACTTCACATTTATAACTGTTTCCTTTTGTTGAGTTGAGTTCATAAAAATCTCCAAAATCAGCAACAGATTTTATTTCTTCGTGCAGGTGTAGTGCAACATCTGACCGATTAATCAGTCCAGCAGCCATTTGCCAGTTACCTCCTTCGACAGACCATAATCCTCCACCTGATCCTGCGAGAGAAACTGCCCCTCCCAACCCACTCATGGAGACACTCTGGCCATAATTAATACGTGTGATGACCTGCATAAATAAAAACAGCAGAAGTCCATCTTCGGATCAGTTACTTTAAATCTCAGACATTGATCTATCATATAGGTGGAAGATCTTTACTGAGTTGTGTCATAAATGTACACAAAAAAACAGTTTTGTAATTCTGTAACAGTGAAACAATGAAAATCCCTTCATAAAAAGCACCACCAGTCCACCAGAATGGCTGCTAGCAAATCATAACCAAAATAGTGCGATCATTGCACTCAGCAGAATCACCAAAACATTAATATTGATTGAGATATACATTTGAAAGGATAGAAAGAATTCTTACAGTGACAAGTTCGTTGATCAACAAGTTAGATAACCCAGCATCCACCAATTCATCATGCAAAGTCCTTGTAGTAAGATTATACAGACCAGCCCATTGCAGCATCTCATCCACAGTCTCAAAAATAGGTCTCGAACTAGTCTCCTCATAGTACTTTAAGAATCTCTCAACAGCGCTCTAAATTAAATAAAGCTTCGTCAGAAAACAATACAGTTATATGAATAACTCTATTCTCTCGCCCACCCCACCCCACTTTCATTAACTAAACCTTTTTGCACCGTTGGTTAATTACAGGTAATTTATTATTAAGAAAGAGTTTAATTTGTTCTACAAAATAAATAATTTTATGTAAAAACATTTTCTAATAGTGTGTGCACTGTAGAAATGAAATTCAAGTCTTTCTTCACAAGTTCAGCTTGTGTTGCCAAGTGAGTACTCGTGTGTGTGTGATTGTATTATTCCTCAACAAATCAGATCTTTATTTGATGAGTATGTAAATTAAGAACTAAAAACGAATTATTTGAACTCATAAAATCTGTATCTATAGTTGTAAACGAGTTCTCCTTTGACAAAGATTCATTTAGTAAGTAATTAATTAACTGAGTAATTTACTCAACCACCTAGCAAGTGTAACGGTCAAATAGTTGAAATACCTGAACGAAGTTTTGCATCTTAAAGAGCGAGAAGCCGTAGCGAAGAAACAACCGAGAGGAATTAAAGAGCGATAAGAGAGTTTCCACAAATGGGAGTTTAAGAAGCTTATTGATGAGAGGAACATCGGAACTAAGCGTAGCGGTTTTGAAAACGAACTCTTTCCCATTCCAAATGCCGAGAGAGAGGGAATCGGAACCAGGCTCTTTGACCTTCAGGTTCAGAATCTTCACGTAATCCACTGTGTGCAGGTTCTTAGGATGCAGAATGGAGGCTCCGGCCTCGAAGGTCTCGCCCGCCAACGTAACGGTGGCTATGCGGCCCCCGACGACGCCGTTGCGCTCGAACACTCGGATATTGGTGGCGGGAGTGGACTGCGGGGAGTACTTGCGGAGGAAATGGGCGACGGAGGAGCCGCCGATGCCGGCGCCGACGATGCAGACGGTTGATGACGGTGGCGGAGGTTCATCGGAGAGTGGTTGAGCTTGAGAGAGTGCGAGGAAGGTCAACAGGAAAGGCAGTGTGAGAGACATCTTCTACAATTCTCGGTTGTCATAGATTCACTGCGAGCTCTTCTGTTTTATTTTGAATCAAATAATAAAAAATATATATATTCACAATCTAGAAGTCTTCATACTTCCATTATTTTTATTAAAATTTCTTTTATATGACAGTTTAATCAGAATATAATTTTAATAATATTTTTTCAACCCAAATACTGCTACTGATTTTTATAACCAAAGAAGAATTAAATGAGCTTGTAGTATTCATAAAATATGTTATGTATGGAAAATCAATTAGTCGTTTATTAATTAATTTAAGTATTTTCTTAGATTTTAATTATTTATTTCAATTTTGTAATTAATATTTATTCTATTATTTTTTTAAATATTTTATATAGTTAGACTAAAAAGAATTTAACATTATAAATTGAATTGATTAAGATGAAAATTATAAAACATAAATTTAGTAATTTAAATTGAAAAATAAAATTTAAATAAAATAACTTGTCTAAATAAAAAATTATATAATTTTGAAAAAAATAGAAACACTAAAAGTTCTAATAAAAAAATAATTATTTTAAAAAATATAAAATCAAAATTACATAATAATACATTTTGCTTAAAAAAAAATTTATATAATAAAATTTGTATAGTATATTATTTTCTATTTACTAAATATTATGTTAATTAGTTTACCAAATACTTGTAATCAACATCCTAGTTGAGAGGGTTTGATTCTCATGGTGTTAAACTGTCCATGAAGACAAACTACAGTGTACATTGGGACTAGTTAACATTAGTTTTCGAATTATTTGACAAAAAAATTATTTTGAAAAGAACGTTTTGAAATAGAATCTAGATGGGAAAGTTTATTTTATAATGATTAATATTATTTAGGAAGTATTTCACAATATTAATTTAGAACAGTTAAAAAGTAATTTTGAATTATACATTATTATTATCGGGAATAAAGTAGGTTATCATAATGATATAAGTCTTACCTTTGAAGATTCTCTCTTATTTATTATTGCGTCTTGTTACTATTCATTTGAACACATTATTATTATTTCATTTAAGCTTAACATTATATAGATATTTTTAAATTGTTATAGTTGTTTATTAATTATTATTTAATTAGTTACCATTTAACCCTTCTTGTGGTTAGGGTTTTAACACTTCATATTCGATCTTTCAGATAAACAAGTTAGTTTCAAAACTGACCTTCTTCATGTCGATTTATCTCTTACTTTTAGATAATAATTTTATATAACGGTACAGAGGCCCAAGGGCTGAGAGGCCCAAGGGCTGAGAGGCCCAAGGGCTGAGAGGCCCAAGGACTGAGAGACCCAAAGACTGAGTAAACGAGATGCCACGTTGAGAATAATGAAAAAATTGAGGGGTGGCATAGAGTACCATGAGATTTTTTGTTTTGAATTTAATTACACTTTTTTTCCCAACATTAATAATGTGTTAAAGGGGTCACATCTAAATCAAGCGATCGCTAGATCTACTTTATTTTGACATATGAGATGAGAGTGGTGACTCAGGTCCTTTTATTTTCAACGCTTATAAATAGTGTCACTTTTAGTCATGGAGCACCACATTTCTTCTTCACATAAAAAAAAAAACCTAGTCTTTTAAGTTGTCTTTAACCAGAGTGAATAGGTATTTTCAACTTTTCTCTTCTCGGTCAATATGTCTAATACTTCTAGTTTTGAGGAATTTTCGGGGTCGCCCAATGAGGAATCAGTTGATAAAACATGTGGCCTCACCTGGGCAAGTTCAGAGGAAAGTTTTGTAGAAGTTATTTCTCTTCTTTCAAACGCTGTAGCAGCCGAGGTTACAGAGCAGAAAAAGTCATCTTTAAGTTCGGGATATGAGTGGGTACACTATGAGGTTAGAGAAAAATTTTCAAATTTTCAATGTTGCGATGACCTGTTAAATTTTGCAAGATCTGCTACCATTTTGGAAAACTGTGAAGTGGATGATGTTATAAATACAATGTTGTGAACCTAATGAAAATGTTTGTCATGGTCGAGAATGCTCTAAAGATGATTTTTTTCTATTTTTATTCATACGTTATTATTGACTCCCATGTCACGTTTTCTTTGGATGGAATGATAATGGACGTTGATAAGTGCCTTTAATACTCAACTAAATAATACTCTCCTAAATCCCTCTTAGCAAGAATCTCACAATTAAGAAATTTAGAAGTCACGGAGGATCTCCTTTTCACTGAATGATAATTAATTTCTCATGAAGCTTCAGTGTTGAGTGACACATATAAAACAAAGCTACAACTGAAAATATGTAACTAACATGTAATGAAACTATTTCTATGTAATACGGACCTAACTGACACGTACTGGACCTATATTTATGCAATATGGACCTATTTCTATGCAACTTACAAATAAAGACCAATTTTAATAATAAAGAAATAAAATAAAGTAATAAACTTAATAATTAACAAGAGACTTGGTCAATATTCTTGCGTCTGTGATATTTTCAAGAAGTCATATCAATACTTCTTCCTTGGAAAGTCAACTTGTCCTCAAGTTGAAAGTCTGGAAATTGCTACACGAGTAGGTCGTAGTCTTCCTAACTAGATGCTTCCTCAGGTTAAGCCTTCCATTGCAAAAAAAGCTCCAAGTGAGGTCCCTTCCAGCGATGAGACAATACTTTTGCTGGTTCTAGGAGTAGTTCAAATTTATCAGAAATAGGTAATGCAGGAGGGGAAATTGGAACCTTGACTTCGTGTGCCTGACGAAGCAAAGAAACATGAAAGATTGGATGAATCTTGGCTATGGGTGGCAATTCAAGCTCATATGCAACTGTCTCAATCTTTTTAAGGACTTTATAAGGGCCAAAGAAGCGTGGAGATAGTTTAGAAAACTTTCTGTGTGATAGTGATTGTTGTCTAAACGGTTGTATGCGCAGAAATACAACATCTCCTACTTCGAATGACAGCTTTCGGCGATGTTGATCTGTGTATGACTTCATCCTATTTTGGGCCTTTTGTAGATTTTCCTTAAGCAAGCGTATCATATCATCTCTTGTTTCCAGCTATTTGGCAAGTTCCATAATTTGGGTTTCTCCCATAACAAAGGGATGAAGGGGAGGAGGATCCCTACCATAAACCACGTTGAAGGGAGTGGTGTTAGTTGATGTATGATACCCTGTATTAAAAGAGTATTCCGCCCAGCACAAGAACTTACTCCAACTTTGAGGTTGCTCATGTGCAAAGCATCATAAGTAAGCTTCAAGATAACAATTGACTACCTTGGTTTGACCATCCGTTTGGGGTTGATAACAGGTACTCATCCTCAAGCAGGTTTGGCTTAATTTAAACAATTCTTGCCAAAATGCACTTAGGAAAAGTGGATCTCGGTCAGAGATGATGGATCTTGGCATCCCATGGAGGCGAACTATCTCTTCACAGAAACAAATAGCAACAGTTTTAGCAGTATAAGGGTGATATAAGGGAATGAAATGACAATATTTGCTGAGTCTCTCCACCACTACTAATATAGTATCAGAATGTCTAGATTTAGGCAATCCCACAATAAAGTTTAAAGATATATCCTCCCATATTTGTGTGGGGATTGGTATAGGTTGCAACAGGCCAGCAGGTGAGAGGGTCTCATATTTATTCTTTTGACACGTTAAACATTGCTGAATGAAAGTTTTGACATCAGCTTTCATCTGGGACCAATAAATAGTACCTGATAGTCGTTTTAACATTTTCAGAAAATTGTTCCCTGCAAAAGGGGTAAGGTGCGCTTCTTCAAGTAACTTGGCGCAGAGTGGTGAACTTTGTGGAATCACAAGTCGCCCTTTGTAATAAAGCCGATGATTAACTAGGGAATAACCTGGTTTAGAGTGAGAGTTTTCCTTCAAAGCAGCAATGATTGGTGCTGTAAGTTGATCCTCCAGTAATGCTTCTTCTAAATTCAAAAAATCCAAGGGTAAGGGCACCACCAAGTGGAGGAAATCAGTGTGTTGTGGTCTTCGAAACAAAGCATCGGCCCCAAAATTCTCTTTTCCAATTTTGTAAACAATGCTAAAGTCGAACGGGAGGAGTTTGAGGATGAGGCGTTGCTGATTGTTGGTGAGTGTCTTTTGATCAAAAACAAGTTCTTGGGCTATTATGATTGGTCCTAACTGTAAAATGATGGCCCAACAAGTAATGTCGCCACTTTTGCACTGCTAACACCAATGCTAACAGCTCACGATCGTATGCGGATTTGTACCTGTTAGAAAATGAAAATCCCTTGCTGTAGAAAGCAATGGGATGACCCTGTTGCAAAAGAATCGCACCTACACCCTCTATCGAGGCATCACATTCAATAATAAATTCAGAATTGAAATCTGGAAGTTTTAATACAGGGGCTGAAATTAACGCCACCTTAAGCTTTTCAAAAGCTTTTTAAGCAAACAAAGACCAACTAAAAGCATTTTTCTTGGTAAGATCAATTAAGGGACTAGCAATCATACCATAATCTTTAACGAACCGTCTATAATAACCTGTAAGACCAAGAAAACTTCTAAGTTCTGTCACATTACTGGATACCGGCCATTCCTTCACTGCACTGATTTTCTCATAGTCTGTCTTTACCCCTTGAGTTGAGACACGGTGACCTAAGAATGACACGCGAGGCTGCCCAAATGAACATTTTTTGAAGTTTGCATAGTATGAGTGTTGTTGTAGGGTTTTAAACACAGTGCAGAGGTGAGTTTCACCATAATATCATCGAAGAAAATAAGTACGAATTTTCTCAAGTGAGGCCTAAGCATATCATTCTTGGCAGCTTGGAACGTTGCTGGGGCATTTGTAAGGCCAAAGGGCATCACCACCTATTCGTAATGCCCGCTATGAGTTCTGAAAGCTGTTTTGGGGATGCCAGAATCCAAGACCCTGATTTGGTGATAACCCGAATGTAAGTCGATTTTGAAAATATAAGCAACACCAAATAATTCATTAAGTAGTTCATCAATATTAGGAATATGATACTTATCGGGTGTGGTGATCTTATTGAGGGCCCTATAATCGACACACATACGCCATGAATTGTCTTTCTTTTTCACCAACAACATCGGGCTTGCAAATGGGCTAGAGCTAGACCGAATGAACCCTTTTTTAAGAAGGTCTTCTACTTGTCTCTCAATCTCATTTTTCTGGAAATACGGATATCGGTATGGTCTCAAATTTGGTGGTGGGGCACCTGGTAGGAGTGAAATGGCATGATACTGCTCTCGGAAGGGTGGTAGCTCTATTGGTTCATCAAAAACAGCATCAAATTCCATCAATAATTCTTCTAATTTTAAAGAACCGCTACTGGTATATCCTAACTTCAGCTCGTGAGATAACATGAAATGTATGCAAATTTTATGGCGCTTTGATTTGGGTATTCCTTACAACTTATACCATTTCCCGTCAACCCAGAAAATCAAGAACATTTCATTCCAATTGGCTTGAATAGTATTCAGTGATGCCAACCACTTAATTCCTAAAACCAAATCGGACCCAACTAAGGAAAAAGGGTAAAAGTCTTGTGTGATACTCAAACCTGGGAGTTGTACCTCTACGTCTTTACAAATGTGGCTGCAACGAACAAAACTGCATCTCCAATTTGAATACCGAAGGTGGAGACAACAGAGGTAGGCAGATTCAATTCATGCACCAAAGATTCAGATATGAAATTATACGTCGAGCCACTGTCTACCAATAACAGAACATCTAGAGACAATAAAACCACTGAGTTTCATAGTGGTTGACGTGGGTTTCCCTAAAATAGCATTAAAAGAGATTTCGGCTTCCTCCGGTAGTTCTAGTCCGGTTCATCAACTGGTTCTGATGTTTCCGGCATCGGGTTCCCTGCCTCATCAATCTCCATGAGGGAAAATTTTCCTACACAACGGTGGCCAGGTCGAAATTGCTCCCCACAATGGAAGCATAAGCCTTTTTCTCGTCGGTGTTGCCTTACTGACTCTGTGGTTGTAGCAGAATACGTGACTGAAGAAGGCAATGTCGAGCTGTAGGAGTGTACAGTTGAAGGTAATGTGTGTATTGATCCAGATGAAGTCACTGTGTTTCCCTTTTGGTCATGATTTGAATAGGCTTGATGATAGAGGGGGTTGCTGCGAATTGGGCCATACAAAGAACTGGGTTTTGGCTCTTTAGTGGATATCAATTTCTTTTCAAACTCAAGGGCAAGGCTAGCGGCTCTATAGACCGTCTTAGGCTTGTGGATGCGTACATCAGAACGTAGCTCCTCCTTAAGCCCGTTTAGGAATACCCGAAGAAGACAATGCTCTGGCCACCCTTCTACTCGAGCTGTTTGTCTGGCGAACTCCAGACGATATTCATGCACGGAACCTGTTTGTTTGATGCTGCATAAATGTTCATTTGGATTTTGGTATTCTGGAGGTCCATAGTGTTCTTGTAATGCCTTGACCAAATCATCCCAATAGAGCAATGTACATTCTGCATTCATCCAAGAAAACAAATCCAGAGCATCTCCTTCAAGGTACACAGAGGCTATGTCAACTTTATCATCTTCTGGAATATCATAATATCGAAAATATTTTTCTACTTTGAGAACCCAGCCTCTAGGGTCACCACCACTGAATTTAGGAAATTCAATCTTAGCGTGAGGTGGTCTCTGACCTCGCCTAGATGATTCCGAGTCATCCTTACTGTCATAAGCCCAGTTACGATGCCTTCCTCTCCTTCTGTTGCTATGAGAAAACTGACTTTCAAGGGCAGATACATTCTCCTTCAAAATGTCCAGAACTTCAAGATGCAAAGCAATGGCTGCCAATAGGTCATTTCTAAGAGGATTATCCTTTGGTTCTTGGTTAGCATGGGAAGAGCGTGTGGTCACCATCTTGGTCAGAACGAGGCTCTAGCACGAATTTGATAAGTGCCTCTAATACTCAACTAAATAATACTCTCCTAGATCATTCTTAGCAAGAATCTCACAATTAAGAAATTTAGAAACCACGGAGGATCTCCTTTTCACTGAATGATAATTAATTTCTCATGAAGCTTTTCAGTGTTGAGTGACACATATATAAAACAAATCTACAACTGAAAATATGTAACTGACACGTAGTGAACCTATTTCTATGCAATATGGACCTAACTGACACGTACTGAACCTATATTTATGCAATATGGACCTTTTTCTATACAACTTACAGATAAAGACCAATTTTAATAATAAAGAAATAAAATAAAGTAATGAACTTAATAATTAACAAGAGACTTGGTCAACATTCTTGCGCCTGTGATATTTTCGAGTGGTCATATCAGACGTGCTTCGAATACTAAATATTGCGGACACCCAACTTCATCCCAATGGTTGGGCGGCAATTCAAGCATTTCAGTTAGCATGCAAAATGCTTAACCTAAAAGCAACTGCTCAAAATTTCCTATATTTTTATAGCACTTGTTCTGGGAGTAGGGTGACCTGGGTGTCGCTAGTCAGTCAACAGAAGAGATGTGTCTTAGCTCCATACACATCGTCTTATAAGCATTTTAAAGAAGGATTCTTTTGAGTTGGGATTGAAGAGGGGGGAAGAAAATATTTTTATTAGGGGAAACCCCGAGATTTCCATTATATTGAACTAACAACCCAACAAAAGTAAGCTCTTGGTCGAAGGCCATGATGTCAAAGGAGGAGAGAAGAACTATCTCAGCCTTAGAAGGGTTGTCGAGGAAGTTGCCGACCAAAAAACTCCTCGACTTATACTCGTCATTGCGTCAATTGGACGAGTTTAATGGTAAGGTTTAGTTTATTATTTAATATTGAAGATGTTTAATTTTGCTGAATTTTCTTTTGTTGTTATAGAGTTGATGGCATCCACTACTCGGAAAGGTCGAGACTTCTTTAGGATGTTAAGGGAGAGCAAGTTGGATTTTGATGATGAAGCTCAGTCAAAGCAAACCAACATTGCTCAATCAAATATCACTATGACCTAATATCAAGCAATCCCAGAAGGAAAAATTGACCGAGTTTGAGGCTGACATAAAAAGGTTTAAGGAAGAGAATGCGGGGTTGAAAACCGACCTTCACAACATGACTCTCTCTTATCATGGAGAGCAGCTAAGAAATGTTGAGTTGAAGAAGAAGGTTGAGGGAAACAAAAAAAAAAAGAGATTGAGGATCCAAAGAAGGATATGCGCCGCCTGAAATGGTATATTTTGGAACAACATGAATTCAGTTTCACCAAGGCATTAAACCAAGCTGCATTCTTCTATAAGATATCGGCAGATGACGAGACATAGGTAAAGATTTTTACAAGGGTGAACTCGTGCCAATTAGCGAAATTCCTATAGAAGAATCTAATGATGCCACAAGTGTGCGAGAAACTAGTTCTTCCCATACAAGTCCGCCTAGGGAGAGTACTATTCCGTCAAAAGAACCTGTGGAGATAGTCGAGTAACCTATTTGTTTGTATTCTATGTTTTGATAGGGTTTCTCTTAGGTTTCCCCCTTTTTTATTGAATACGAATAGTAGATTAGATGACTGTAGAACACTATTGCATCTATAAATCTACTTGTTTTGCTTCAACTCATAGTTACGTACTCTTTGGATTTTCTTTGACGATTTGGTTTTCATTTTCTTGTCTCAACGTTTTGAATTTATCATGTCATTAGTATTCCTAATTTATTTGGTTGTACAAAATTAAGTTCGTTGAAAAAGTTTTCCCTTTTAAAAATAGAATATTGTAAATTTGTTTATCTCATCAAATCAAGATATATACATTTTCGGATAAATTCATGAAGTATGTACTTCTAAAAGAGACATGCGTACCTATAAGGGATTCTTAAAGAGCAAAATCTTAAACTATGATAGGAATACTCAAAAGGGATTCGTAAAGAACGTGTTCCAAAACGAGATAGGGGTACTTGGAAGGGGTTCATGAAGAACGTACTCCAAATCGAGATGTATATACTCGGAAGGAGTTCATAAAGAACTCACTCCAAACCGAGATATATGTACTCGGAAGGGGTTCATAAATAACTCACTCCAAACCAAGATATATATACACGAAAGGGGTTCATAAAGAACTTACTCCAAACCGAGATAGGTGTACTCAGATGGGGTTCATAACGAACGCACTCCAACTCGAGATATATGGTAATCGGTAGGGGTTAATAAAGAACTCACTCCTGAACTGAGTATAAATAGTAGTCGATAGGGGTTCATGAAGAGCTCACTCCTGACCGAGTATAAATAGTGAATTAACTTGAAATACTGATTTTATTTATTCAACAGATTTACATTAGCTATAGTAGAACTTCAGACGGGTTGAGTTCCAAGTTCTAAGGATCATCTCTCCTGTTAACCATTGAAGGCGATATGCTCCATTGCCCAAGCTTTCTCAAATCTTGAAAGGTCCTTCCCAATTAGGGGTCAGTTTCTCCTCTGAGGGATTTTTCCTTGTCTCTCCAGATATCCACCGAGCATTATATCTTCGGATTGCCCTTTATTTGCAAATTATTTCTCTCAAGTAAGTTTTATCTTGTAATTCTTCTATCAGATCCAGTTTGGTTATTAGATTAGCATTATGGATGTCTGTCTTCCAACCGTCTTCTAATTGACGGTTCACACACCTTGACAGCCAACATGGCATCAGTGCCATAAGTAAGGTTATAAGGAGACACCCCAATAGTGGATTAGGGTGTGCATCTATAGGCCCATAAGATCTCAGGCAATTCCTCTAGCCATCTTCCCTTGGCTTTCCCAACTCTCTCCTTCATTTCATTGATAATTACTTTATTTGCAGTTTTTGCTTGCCCATTTGTTTGTGGGTGTTCAACAAAACTAGTCAAGTGCTTAATACTGAGCTCGTCACAAAATTCCTTTAACTACCTATCAGTAACCTGTCTACCATTATCTGTCACTATGGCATGGGTAGATCGAACATGCATACAATTTTTCAGATGAAACACTTAATCTATTGAGATGTAATTCTTATCAGTGGTTCTGCCTCGATCTAAAAGCTGGTGGGAATGGTCTAATGATATTCATTCCCCACATGGCAAAAGGCTATGGATAAATGATGTTTTTCAACTGTAAAGATGGAATGTGGATGAGAGGGTTGTGCTCCTGACAACTCTTGCATCATTTTACAAATTTAGCACAATCAATTTTCAAGGTCAACCAATAATAACCGGATTTGAGACTCGAATTGACATAGATTCAATGTCCTAAATGGAAACCACATACACCAAGATGATTTTAGTTTATGATATACTCGGCTTGTTCTCTAGAAACACACTTCAGTAGTGGAAGTGAATACCCACGTTTATATAGATCAAGGTCGCGAGAAGCTTTCTTGACTAAGTGTTTGTTAAGTCAAATAGAATCATCTGACTGTGTTGTCAAATATTTTATGATGGGTTGCATCCAACTTGACTCTTGGATCTCAGTCACCTGAAATATCTCATTCTCAAAGCATGGTCGGTATAACACATGACGGATGATAGAATCATAATTGGGTCTCTTGTCATTCGCTAACTTATATAGTGCATCGGCCCAAGTATTTTGTTCGTGAGAGACGTGCTCTAAAACAATATCATCAAAGCTCTTCAATTTGTTCTTAAGTTCTTATTAATACTTGAGTAATAACGATTCTTTAACTTTGAACTCTCCTTTAATCTGTCCTACAATTAATTGAGAATTTGTCTTGCACATTACTCTCTTGGCTCCCATGTCTTCAATTAAATGAAAGCCAACTATAAGGGTTTCGTATTCAGTTTGACTATTAGAAGTTTTAAACTTAAGAATGAGAGATTGCTCAACTTTGACATCTCCAGGTCCTTCTAAGACTATACCAGCTCCACTCCCCTTCTTGTTGGATGAATCGTCCACTACAAAGTCCATCTTTCACCATCGCAAAAGTCATTTTGTAGCTCAAAAACAAAGCCTGCTAAGCATTGGGATTTAATTCTCCCTCTCAGTTCGTAGAGTAAACCGAATTCAAAGAGTTCAACAGACCATGCTATCATTCTTCCAGCAAGCTCGGGTTTTTTGAGTATTTTAGATATTGGATAGCTAGTTTTGACCACCACTTGATGACTTTGGAAATAGGGTCGTAACCGTCTCGCCGCACAAATCAAGGGCAAAATGACCTTCTCAACCATTTGATATCTTGTTTTAGCTCCATGAAGAACTCGTCTGGAAAAATAAACCGGTTGTTAACCATCACCTTCTTGAACGAGAGCAACTTCAACAGCATCCTTAGATACCGAGATATATAACAACAATCTTTTATCAGGTTTTGTTTTTTTTACAACGGGAGGGCTTGCCAGAAAATTTTTCAAATCACTGAAAGCTTCTTCACACTTTTCATTACACTCAAAATTCTTGGACTTACTTTATCAATTTCACAGTCGGCCTTATCTTCTTGGCCACTTTAGGAAGGAACCTGTATAGTGTTGTCAGTCTACCCATTAAACGTTGGACTTCTTTCACATTATCTGGGCTTCTCATGTTTATAATGGATTGACATTTATCAGGGTTTGCTTCAATTCCTTTAGATGTCAGTATAAATCTAAAAAATTTCCTCCCTTCTACTCTGAAGGTGCACTTCTCTAGGTTTAATTTCACTCAGTACTAGCGTAACTGCTCAAAGACCTCGGTTAAATCAGTCACATGTTGTTCAATGGTATCATATTTGACTAACATATCATCAATGTATACCTCCACATTTCTACCAATTTGATCTCAAAAAATGGTATTCATAAGTCGTTGATATGTCGCACCATCATTTTTTAAGTCGAAAGGCATAACATTGTAGCAGTAATTAGCAGAATTAGTTATAAAAGCAGTTTTGCTGTGGTTAGGTGGGTACATTGGGATCTGATTATATCCTGAATAAGCATCCAAAAAATTGAGTATATGATGACCTAAAGATCCATCCACTAGTCAATCAATGATGGGAAGGAGTTAAGCTTATCTATGACGCACTTTATTCATATCAGTGTAATCAACACACATTCTCCATTTACCATTTGTTTTCTTAACTAGAACGACATTTGCTAACCAAGTTGTATAACGGACCTCTTGGATGAATTTGGCCTTTAGCAATTTTTCTACCTCCATCTCAGTAACTATTCTCCTTTCTTCTCTCATTTTCCTCTTTTTTTTGAGCAACAGGTGAACATCCTTGTATACTACTAGCCTATGACAGGCTACTCGTGGATCAACTCCAGTCATATCAACGACTGTCTAAGAAAACGTGTCAAGGTTTTGTTTCAGTATTTGCACCATTTTATCTTTCAAGTCTTTGCTCATAAGCTCTCCCACCTTTACTACTTGAGTTTCTTCTCCAATCCAACATAATGTAGTTGGTTCTTTAGACTAGATACGATCTCCTTCATAAACTCTGGGTTCCAAGTCAAGTACAGCCACTAAGTTTTCTTTTTTATTTTTGCAAATCACTCGCTCTGGTTGTGGCTTCAAGCTAGCTATATAACATTCTCTACTTGTCTTTTGGTCTCCATACATGGTAATCACTTTTCCATCATCCGAAGAAAACTTCATTGCTAAATGTGCGGTTGATACAATGGCTCTTATAGCCTCCTAATAGGGTCTTCCAAGTAGCACATTATATGAGGTGTCAGCCTCAACTATCAAGTAGTGTATCCCTATAGCCTTGCTCTCTTCCTTTCCAATGAACCGAGTTTTCAATTCGACATACCCTTTCACATCAACTCTTTCTCCAAAGAAACCAACTATCTGGTCATGATACTGTTTTAGGAGGTCGTCTGAGAAGCCCAAATGCTTGTATGTCTTCCAATATAGAATATCCACTGAGCTACCTTGATCAATTAAAGTTTCCATGACTACATAATCAGATATATCAACTGTAATCACCATGGAATCATCCTGATCTGGATCAATAGTTTGAAAATCTTCATTAGTAAAAGTAATATTTGGCACGAAACGTAGAGGTTTATTCAATATATTGGTCACGGATTTCACCACTCTGAGATGTTTTTTCCTTGACGTAGCTAAGCTTCCTCCACTGGCAAAGCTTCTAGCTATGGTATTAATGATTCCTCTCAATGGTGGATCTTGCCCTCGGTTTTGATCTCGACTTTCCATTCTCTTTCACTTTTCTGAACTTTTGTATCTCTTATCTCGATCACGCTTCTCAAGATGTCTTCATACAAATTGCTTGAGGTGTCCAGTCTAATGAGTTCTTCTATTTTTTTTTCAAGGCCACGCATTCCTCGGTTACATGTCCATAATTACCATGATACCTGCAATAGTTATTTGGATCTGCATTTGGAGGAGTAGGAATCTTTTTCGGCGGTTGCGACAGGTTGGTGCTGAGGGCTTCTTGAAGAATTCTAGATCGTTCTGCAGTCAGATGTGCATATTTTTCAAATCGAGGCTCCTTAAATATACATTTCTAGGCTTCTGGTTGTGCTTTGCAAACCGATTTCGATCAACTTGATTGTCTGTCGTTAGCTTTTGGGACATTTCATCTTGAATTTGTTTTCTGAATTCTTTCAATTCTTCTAACTCTATATATTTAGTAGCTCTTCTTCGTAGCTCATCCGGGTTGGCAGTTTTCTTTTTACACAAACTATCAGAAAAATGCCCTGGTTTTAAGGTTGTGACCGTGTGATGTAAGGCTACTTCTGGGCTCAAATTCTTGATCTTCAACATCATTTTGCCAAATTGCTCCATGAAAGTTTGTAATGTCTCATTCTTCTCTTGTTTTACGTTCACCAACGCTAGAGATGTTAATTGATGAGGTCAACTGGTGGCAAATTATGCTTCAAATTTGGAGGTGAGCGTCAGAAAACAATCTATTGCTAGTAAACCAACTTAACGCAACACCTTTCAACGAGATAGGAAACACTCGACAATCAAGCTTACATAAACCAACTTGTGTGGTATACATATCTAAGTGCTCATCGAGATAAGTGGATCCATCACATAGCTCGAATGAAGGATTCTTCCAATTAGGTGGGAGAGCTAACTCCATTAATTCATTAGTAAAGGGATGACGTCGGGATACATTGGGTAAGGCATTGTCAAATGGTTTGTTGTGGGATGCACAATGACTCCCAGTGTTTTTGTATGACTCATCAATCTCTTCATGAAGTGGTATAGTGGATTGTTCTCTCTCATTCAACTTCTTCTTGAGCTTCTGATTCTCCTGCTT
>Ga0209700_106234_pt1 | contig 18781 bp, 11 predicted proteins | sample SiratroredBW_FD_187528 | JGI IMG/M metagenome (GOLD analysis project Ga0209700, IMG submission 187528) | Root nodule microbial communities of legume samples collected from California, USA - Siratro red BW (SPAdes) (version 2) | ecosystem: Host-associated > Plants > Roots > Nodule | place: USA...
TCTTATTAAAAAAAAAAAAACTATTCTAATGTAGATTTATAAATATAAATTTTTAAAATTAAAAGATATATATAAAAACTCTATTTAATTAAAAATGTGGAATTTATATTAAAATATTATATATAACAATAAAGAACTGTAATTTATTAATACAAACGATCAGTAAAATAATTGATGGATAATTTTTTCAATCAAATTCCTAATGGTTATTGGTAATCTTTATTGTTATTTTTTAAGCCAAAAACATAGTTTACGGTTAGTGGGCACACTTTCTTCTTATAAATGATGGGTTTAAATGTGTGAAAATTAATCTATCTAGTCAACTCAATCAACATATCTTATCAAAACATGAAAATGGATTATCTCATCAAAATTAGGTGGAATCCATATTATTATACAAAGATTTTTATACCTATGTCATGTTAAAAATATAATTGGTCCTTACTTAAATTGTTTAGGGTTTAAATATAATATCATGATTAAAAAGACTAATTAGTTTATGAAAAAATATTGAAATTTATTTTTTAATATTGATTATATATATATATATATATATATATTAGAATATAAAGATTAAAAGGTCATATAAATTATATCTTCTTATTACCTTTTTAGTTTTAACATTTTTGTAATATTTTTGTTAGAAATATGAGATAAGTTGAAAGTTTCATATTATACTACATATAAAAACAACAACCCACATATCCATTGTTTTAATATTTTAGGTTAAAAATGATATCTTAATTTTTTATATGGATTTATTTATAATGTATGTGTGTTTAGGATTTAGGATCAATATATATTATCAATAATTTTTATAATAAAACCTTCATAATTATTCATATATACATTTTCACAGGATTTAGAGTTTAAGATCAATATATATTATCAATAATTCTTATATCAACATACACACAATCACTCGTATATACATGCTTCATTCAATTAATATTGATGATAAGTATATATTTTTTATTATTTTTAAATATTTTATTTTTATGGAATATTTAATTCTTTTAATATATTGTCTTTATAAATAAAATAAAATATTTATCTATAAATAAAATATTTTATGAGCTTAAAATTAATTAAAATTTAAAATTATAAATACCAAAAAAATATATTGTATCAATAAAACATATTTTTAATAAAAATATATTTTTAACAAAAATATATTTTTAACATGCTTGATTATGTACATTTATAAATTACATTAACTGATAACTTCATATATTTATAATTTAATAAATATTTACATTTTCAGTTTGAATAAAAGTATATTTAAATCTAAATTATAATGTTTAAATTAATCATGAAGGTTTTATTGATGAATCACAAAAGGATGAAGTTGAGCTTTCAGCTTATGTGTCATCAATCAAGTAATAATGGATTGGTTCAGGTCTCTATTCGAACTTTCCAAATTCAACAAAAAATACAAAATGAATTTAATGACCAAAATTGCATGCCCTAGATTATGCTACCAATATATGAAAAGGACCTTTTATGGATCAATTTAACTGAGAATAAGCAAATGCAGTTCCTTGTAGGCATAAACTTTGTGCAAGAAGCACCAAACAATATATACAAAATTCATTACTAAAAAGGGGAGATATTACGGATAGAGTTGTCATGATTAAATGATTTTAATTGAATATTATCACGATGAAAACCAAGACATTGAACAATTCAAACCATTAGATTTGTCTTTTTAAAGTGTAAAAATCTATATTTTTAAAGATAAAATATTGTTTATAAGAAAGTAAATAGTTAAAAAATATATATTTTACTAGTAGGTTTTATCACAATTTCAGTAATAATTGTTGTTGCACTTTTTATTTAATTATTAACATGGTGTAATATCAATTATAGGTATCCAAGTGTGAGTCTAAGTCTTACATTAAGTAAAAATGAGATTGTTGAGCAACATATAAGAAAAAAGACCCACAAATCCAATGTGTTAAGGTTTTGGTTGAAGGTCCCTTGTATGTTTGGCTCTGTTCTCATTCTTGTGAGATCTCCCTGGTGTTTACCCCTTCGGATTTTTCCAGCGAAGACTCACAAACCTAATGTCTTAAAGTTTTGGGTTGAAGGTGGTGTCATTCTCTTTTATATGGATTTTGGCTCAGTTCTCATTATTTGAGATCTCCCTGGTGTTTCCCCCTCGGATTCTCTCAACAAGTGATATCAGAGCCGAAGGTTTGTGGCGGTGACCGGCTCATACGAGTGCAGTTTGATCCCTGTATCGAAAGTCTTCCTTACGGATGTTTTACGCAAGCGTGTCCCGTTTAAGTGTATAAACGACGATACAAGTAAGGATCGTTTGTGATTAAGGTACTCGTATTTGAAAATGTTTCCGCTCGATAGGAGTGTACCAATGTAGAAGGGACTCTCACTTGAAGGGAAGATTGTTAGGTATTTAAGTCTGAGTCTAAGTCCTACATTGAGTAAAAATGAGAAAGTTGAGCAACATATAAGAAAGAGGACCCATAAACCTAATGTCTTAAAGTTTTAGATTGAAGGTGATGTCATTCTTTTGTATGAATTTTGGCTCAATTATATATCTTCTTGTTATTTTCCACCTCATATTCTTCCAACAATCACATACTCGTCGATGTCCATCAAATATGTAATAGAAATTTTAGAAATTTTGATATGAAGTTTGTATTTAAATACATAATTCAGTCTCAGGATATTAGTTACTTATTTCTAAGTATATAATAGTATTCTTGCTTCACCAAACTTCCTAATCTAAACTGTTCTACACTCACTCTTTCTTAATGTCGAAAATAAATTGATATCAATAAAATTATCTTAAAATATTGGTGATACTTATTTAATATGTTAGTAGTACATTACTAGTAATTTTTCGCAGAGATAAAACATTACATTAATATTATACATATATTTATATGTAATCAATCATACTTAATTATTTATAGTTTATCATTAACCAGTAATTCACAATTTATTATAATAATTATATCATATTTTATATATTTAATTAAATATTTTCACACATATATATATATTGTCAACTTAAAACATATATCAATTTTATAGTATAAAAGTTGTTTAAGTGACAATTTCACTTTAACAAAATTTAATAATATATAAAAGAAATTTTTTTTGGTGAAGACTTTTATCTTGAGGGTGATGCGAGATTTGTTCTATACTTTGTTTCTCATTTGAGCTATAAATGTTTTTCCTAAGAGAAAATACTACAAAGAAAAAAATATTATGAAACAAACTCAAAAACATCCAAAAACTTACCAAAACTCTTTGAACTAATTATAACATCTCAAACAAATTTAAATCAAACAACGATAAAATGCAATCATTTCTTATGTTAATACAATATCCAATCAATTTAATTTAAGCATTTATCATAACCTATTACAATATTCAATTATAATTAACTAGTTTAAATATGCAATTGATTAATAAGAGAGATCTAAAATAAAAAATAAAGTTTTATCCTTTAATCAAAATAAAATATATCAACACACAACATTTCATTAAAAGCAATATAATTTCATTTTCAACGTGACATGTAATTTTATAATTTCCTACAAATGCAACAATTTCTATCATAATTAGCCTACTTCATCTCTTAAATTTCTACCATAATTAACTTCATTAAATTCTCATTCAAGATAATACTTGGACATCAATTCAATCTACCCTTTAACCAAAAAATAAAAAATCAAACCAAATCAATCCATCACTCTCCAAAATAAATAAAATAAAACATCACTTTTTTTTTCAATTTCTACCTGTTATAACATTATTAAAATAAAAAATACAACTAATTGAAATATGTAATTATTTAAACAAAAAGAAGAATTGCATCATTTAGAACTAATTAATCCACTTAATATAAAACATCATCTATCCTCTACACTCATCTCGTTCATAAAAAAAAGTATAAAATGTAAAAACATGTGCAACCTAATTATTGCCCCTTAATAAAATCATGAGTAATTTATGTATATGTGGCCAGCAATTTACAATCTTCAAAAATCTCTTAGCTTTGTAATTTGGTTTTTGTCTTTTTCATTCACTGTCACATATTGCTCCATGTGCGTATACTGATAAATGCATGTTCCACCATTAAATGAGTTAACTAGCAACTACTTTTCTCACTTTAATGAATTGCTTAAGTGATTAATCTTTTGATTATAGTATAAATAATGAGAATTGATTCTGTTTTTGATAATTTTCCCTTATGGTTTTGGAATCTATGATGTCTTTATCACTAACCACTTGAGAGTGGAGAATACCCTTTTACCAATTTGAATTCCTTTTTATAATGAAATGTGTTTCTCCCTCGTCAAAAATGCATTTAAATCGAGTCTAAAAATTAATACATGAGAGATAAAAATATTAGAGAATAAGCATTTTAATGTGGACGGCTAAAAAAAATTTTAAGCTAACATATTTAAGAAACTTAATTAAATGATTAATAATTGTGTCAATTCTGTTCATAATATATGTATATTCATATAATGTTTAAGATAATAAAATTAAAAAAGCTCTTTATAATTTTCCCTCAACTTTTCTAATTACATAATTACATGATAGTGCGTGAGTTTTAATTTAAATTTTTACAACACATTTAATTAAATTTATTTTTTAAAACCATTTACTTATTATTATTTTAATGGAAAATTTAATAAAATATAAATAAATTACAGCATAATATTATAGAATGCATTTACAATATATTGCTAATTTATTAGGTCAGTTTCACAAATTACAGATGCATGGGTATAGTTATTTGATACCATTTGTCTACAAAATTAGTAAGTTTATAATATTGGTAAAAATAAGAAAGAAAAATCATTAATGTTTTCAATATGTTTTACTAATGTTTTCCCCTAGGTAATTAATTAATTAAAAAATGCAACTTATTTTAATATATATTCATTTTTTATTCTTCACTTTTGTATGAATAAAATAATATTATTGTGATTCTATTTTCTAAGAGTTAAAAGATAATAATGAGTAAATAATAACTTTAATATTTATCTATATGTATGGATATCTATGTAGTCATATTCGTTATTTATTACATGTAATTTGTTTATATATAAAGTTAATAAATTAAAATAAAATATCAATTTAGAAAATGTTACCAAATTTCATTCTTGAATAGAAGACGTCATTGAATTTTTATTTTATATATATATTTTTTAATTTGTTCAACATCTTTTAAGAAAGTTACACACCCTAATGTATTTAATATACCTGTCTTTATATTTTCACATGTAATATACTACCACCAAAAATTTATGTTATTATAAGATAAATTTAATAAGTGACTTTTTTTCGTCGGTTAATCATTTTTCAAAATGTTAGTTTATGTATAAGTAAAGTCTTTTTACATATTTGATCATATCTTATATATAAATATGATATATTAGTTTAATAAAAAATATTCATTTAATCTTTGGAAAAATTAAAAAAATCACTTAAATACCTAATATTAAAATTAAAAATATATAAAGATAACATAAAAAAAACATTTGAACATAACATTAAAAATAATTACATATAACCTTGAGTCATTCAAACATAAGTTATAACCAAAGATATTGTAATCATAGTTATTTTTAAATTTAAATTAAATAATATAGTTATTTTGCATACAAATTTAAAAATTAAACTAATACACACAAACACTTGTTGGTATATTTTAAAATTGTGAATTTTTATTTTACTTCATTTTACGTGAATACGATTTAAGAGTTATACAACTTAAAATTCAAAAGACGTTTTTATATGGATTACCATTTAGTTTTTGCAGTTCAATTTATTTATATTATAAAATTTAATTTTTAATATTTTTTACGGAGACATTTCTTTTATAAAAAAACTATACACATATACAATCAATCTTTTACTCTTTTTCTTCAACAAAATGTTATAATTTTTTTTTCTCTTATTTTATCATTCAAGATATGGCACACCCCATTTTAAAAATAAAAAGCATATTCTATAAAGATCAATGAAATAGGTCTATAAAATCAAATCAGAAGAAAATAAATAATTTACAAAAGTAGAGAAATTATATAAAAAGTTAAATAAAAATGTGATTATTATTTTATAAGATTGTGTTTAATATAGTTACAATATGTGTATATACACTGCCACCTAAATTATTACCTCTTTTACTATTATTATGATAATAGTAATTTATATATATATATATATATATATATATATATATATATATATATATATATATAATACTCAATTATTCTATCGTCAAATGTAACAACCAAAACATTCTATAACAAGTACCATTTAATTAACTCTTATAATTGAACAAAATATAATTTCAATCTATAAATTATTTAATACAAAAAAGATAAATAACAGAAGGAAAGAAAAAGATGAAAGAAGAAGATGAGAAGAAAAGAAAAGAAGAAGAGAAGAAGAAAAAAAGAAAAAAAAATTATTATTATCTTTTTTTTAGCTCGGGCGAAATTATTTTCGCCCAAGCTAGAAATTTGTTGCTTGAGTGAAAATACTCTAGAGAACGCTCCTGGTTTTCGCCTGAGCGAAATTACTCTCGCCTGGGCAAAAAGACTTTAGAGGACATCATATCTTGTTTACGAAGAGCTCGCTCAGGCGAGACTTGCAAAGTAAACTTTTCTACAAAATTTGCTTGAGCAAGACTATCTAAAATGATTCTCAACTAAACTAACTTTGTCTGCTACAAAGTATTAACATGCATTTAAGATTCAAAGTACTACAAAAAGTGGTCAGGTACATCATACCTATGTACAACTATCCACATGACAAAAAGAAAGACTGTCTCAAGGTCATAAAGTCTTTAACTACAACAAAAACATATACACAAGTATATACAAGACAAAAAGAACATTAGTTTAAGGGCACATCATCTTTAAAGTGCTCCAAAACCTACATCTGCACCTGCTCATGTATATAGTACAATCATTCCAGTTCATACAACAACATGAAAAGCAAGGGTAAGCTAGTAAAATTAAAAGTTTATAACATACTAAATACATGCAAATAGAACAGAATATCTCAGTCATTAGAATCTCTTTAAAGTCTAGCATATTAAGTTTCAATACAAGTTTTCCTTTTTCATTTCAAGTACTCATGTCAAGCATCATTCATAAAGGTCTCACATGGATCACATCAATACATATAAGTCACACGTAGACCTATAGTCTTCTGAAAGACCCATTAAGTAAGTATGCCCCTACCAGTGACTAACATCTAATCCAATACCCAAGACCTATATTCAGCAATTCTAAGAGAAATGACCAATCAAATACCCAAGACTTAGACTACCAACGAATCTAAGAGAAATGGCTAATCCAATACCCAAGACTTAGACTGTCATTCGAATATAAGAGAAAGGATCAGAGTAAGTTCAAACATCCAATACCGAGTCTCACTAGTGGTCCCGGTCTGTATGAACTCCCTCACAAGCTTCTCACCACCTGATATCTCAGTCTAAGTGACTTAGATCATCAGTGAAGCTAGAGATTTGTTAAGGATAGACATGCTATACTTAATGTACACATAAATCATACATTATCCCAAATGTATGACATCAATTCATCATTCACATCAATACTCATTCAATCCACAAATCATATTATGCAAGTATTTTTCCATCATCAAAACAATACTTAATTACTCAAAACAGTTAAGTTAATCACACTAAGTCAAAACAAACAATCAAATTCATTAAGTGCTCAAGGACCAGTCAGACCTGCAAGAAAGACTTGAGCACTAATAATCACATATTCTACTCTTCTATCTTATATGTCTATTTAAATTTAAAAGTAACTAACTAGTATAAAAATAATTTACTAGCTTCCCTTACCTTAGACAACAATCTCCTGTCAATTCCTCCAATCAAGCAACAACACCAGTCCAACTTTAGGGATCTAGAACAAGTTTTCCAAATAACACCAACTTTTAGTATAACCTTAATCATCAAGTTGAGAGGAATACTTTTCTCAATTGTTACCATTAATATTGATGACAAAAACTTAACGAAAAATAGAAAAAAAGAGATCTTTAGAGCAAATATGAACTTATTCCATTTGAGATTCTGATCGGTTTGAAATGACCATGAGATCCTCAACTACTGCGGGACTTGATCAGATTTTGAAACAGATGGAATATAAATAATGAAAATCAAGAGAGAAGGGAGAGGGTTGTGGAGAATGGAAGGTAGGAGAGAGAGAGAGCTAAAGTGAAAAACCGGGGCTTTTGTTTTTATCCCATTGTGTGTGGGGAGGTTACATTAGAGGAACTCGAACTCAAATTCTACAAGTACATAGAAAATTGATTATTTCTATTCTAATTATTATTATTACTTTTATTATTATTATCATTATTATTTTTACTCTCATAATAATTATTATTTTTGTAATTTATTATTATTATTATTATTATAATTATTATTATCATCATTAAATTATGTTATTAAAGTATCAAATTCGTTTATAATTAGTGACTCATATTAGTAACAGATAAATTAGTGGTAAATTTTTCAACAAAATTTACCAACAGTTAATTTGATGATGAATTAATCAACAAATAATTTGGTGGTTAATTTATCTATGAATAAATTAATCGTCAACTTATCCCTTAATAAATTGACCACCAATTTATATTAAAAATTTATCCTAACATTAATCCTGTCATCAAATATAAAGTAAAGACGGGTGAAGTCTAACCTTAATAACTCATTTTTCATAATTAATGATTTTTTACTATTCAATTGTTAATAAAATATATCAGAATGAATGTTGAACAAATATAACATGTTTGTTTTAAGAGTGAGTTGCACTATAAGAAAAATGCAAAATAAATGTCATTACCGACAAATTTTAACGAGAAAAAATCTTCTGATTAATTTATCGACAGATTTAATCTGTCGATAATTATTGACGAATTTATTAACAAAAAAAGTTTAACGTCAAATTATTTATTGGTAAATTAACTACCAATTTATCGATGAATTTAATCCGTTGGTAAATTGACCACCAATTTACTGATGGATAAATTTCACTAATAAATCATTACCCACCAAGTTAACGATAAATTTATTTCAGATTTATTTTGTTGATAATAATTAACATATTAATAATAATACTAGTGATATTTATAATAATAATAATAATAAAAATGATATTATTTATAATAATAATATTATTATTATTATTATTAAGATTGTAATAATAATCGTAATATAAAAAAAATGATTTGATATGATGATTATATGTTTTGTCAAGAGGTGATTTCTAATTTAGATTATGATAATTATGATGGTATGGTCTAATTACCACCTACATATTTTTACAACTATTAACAAAATCATTAAAATAGCTTTTTAAAGTGTTGTTGGGATTAAGCTTAATGTGAAGGAAATTACTGATTTGAAAGTCTATAAATTTTGTGTTAGTGCTTCTAATATAGACTTAATTGGTACTGATTCATGTGGGGTGAGTCTCTGATGTGAAATAGTGTCATATGTGGTGGAAAACTTTTGAAATTTGATTTTTGGTGAACGAAATTTTGGTTTCCTTGTTGTTTCCCAAACTTTTTATCCTCTTTTTCATTAAGTTTTAAAAAAAATGGAAAACCTAACTAAATTTGGCTTCCTCAAAGCTAAATTTCAAGTGGACTTCTAACTTTCGGCAACACTGTTCATAGCCCAGAATTTATCTTCTCAGAGACCAAATTTTAAGTGGCTTTCCAATTTCCAACGACATTATTTACCGTTGAGAATTTGGTTTCACGGAGATCAAATTCCATCTGTTTCTAACACTAGTGACGTTATTTTACGGTGCGAATTCGGGTACCCACTAACTCAAATTTCAACGAGAACCGTAAACATATATATTCTACCAAACAATATTCGCACATGACCATTTGCAAATTTCTTTTCTGAAAAGGATTCACTGTGAAAAAGAAATAATGCGTGGAATAACTAGTGATAAAATCTTTCTTTTTCTCCCTCTCTCTTTCAATGCAGAGGTATAGAGATTGTGTGGAAATAGGTGGACAGAAGAAGTACATAGTTAGGGCAGAAAACACAATGCACGAACAAGAGCCATTCCTATCACTGTATTTCTAGTGTGGGACACCCTCTCTTATTTTATGGATAATTTCCTCTAATATTTTATGTTGAGAAAATTCGAGATGAAAATTTTAAAAATAATGAAAATTGAGTTAAACTTATATAAGAGATGATATCATTTAAAAAAAAATATAGGAAATATTTCAAATAACGAGAATTGAACCAAATTTATGGATTTATGAATCTTTTTTCTTATATGTTGTTCAAATTTTTTATTCTTACTCAATATAAAATTTAAACTCACATTTGAATACCAAATACTTTACATACTTTCACTCTTAAAAATATTTTTGTATTTAAAAAGATTATAAAGTTCTAATAATCTTTAGAAAGTTTTGTAAGTTTTATTTTAATGTAATAGTCTTTTAAGAACTTTTTTTTATATTTTAATTTTAAAAAATAAAAAATCTTATTCTTATAATGTAGAGTTTGAATAAAATATTGAATTTTATATTACACTAACATATTTTAGTAAAATGTCTTATACAACTCAATTTTTAAGTTTATAACTTGGTACACTCACATGCATTTAGCTAAAAAGTAAAGGGAAAAGAAGTTAACTAATGAAAACTTGTATAATAAAAGCTAGACAAAAGAAGAAGGACAACACATTTTACACATTTCAAGAAAGAGAAAAAGACTTTTGACTACCTAGTATCAAAACTAGTGGTGATATCCCACTTTCTCTCCTCAATTTTTCTTGAAGTGAAATCTCATGCAGTTAAGAGATTAAAATGAATAAAAAATCAATTTTACATGCTCATGTTTGTATATAAAATTTCATAACTATTAATGACGCACGTACTCATTCTAAATATTAAAACAATGTCTTTGTCGTTTAGCTGGATAGAATTTTTAGCTATTTCTATTTTTTTTAGTTGGTTAGTCTAATTAGTATTGAGTAAATGGATCTTTCATGATAGTTTTTAGTGTTTTTTGAAAAGTTAAAGCATGCTCTTTAAAATGCTAATTTTTAGGTTTTTATATTTATTTAGTTTTTATCCTCTAAATAATTATTAATTTTTCTTGTAACCTTTAAAAATAAGGTAAGTTATTTATTTATTTATTTGATTTTTTTTCATAATCTCCTGTGTATGTTTTTTATTTTAATTTTTATATTGTTTATAATACTTATTTTGTTAATTTTATTATAATTTAAGAAATTAATAATAATATATATTTTCTATTTTTATTAGTTTTATTTTTTAATATTTATTTTATCAATACACTAATTAATATAATATCTTCTTGAGTATCTATCATTTTCATTTAATTTTAAACTTAATTGAAAATATTGTAAGATATAATATAAGATTAATATTAGAATATATAATATAAAAAGTTGAAACTAAAAAATTAATCTACAAATAATTAATCTTTTATTAACAAATAATTAAAATAATTAATCTATAAAAAAAACTAACAAATAATTTAAAAATATAATTATAAACATCTTAAAAAATTCTTTTTAAACCATAAAATAAAAATGAAATTTATATATAAAAATTGTCATATAAATATGTATACATTTGTTATTTTACATTTGAAGTCACTTTAATGGACAATTTACTAAACATTTTTATTATTTATCAAAATAGGTTAACGTTTTCAGTTTTTCATTTCTATATAGCTTTGCAACTAATTTTGTAATACATAATACATAGCCATATTCTTTTTCATAATTTTTGTAATAAAAAATTATTATATATATATATATATATATAACTTTTAAAATATCACTTTATATATTATAACTTTTAAAGTATTTATAAGTATTTATTCTAATTTCAATCCATACTTTTGATTCCAATTGAAACCCACAACTATAATTATAACAGTTTTATGACAGTCGTTTTATATGATTGGTGTATCATATTCAGCTATATACTTTAGGTCATCCATTTATATATATATATATATATATATATATATATATATATATATATATATATATATATATATATATATATATATATATATATAGACACACACATCATCTTATTGATGGATATGTGACTCAATACTCACACTAAATCACACTTTCATGACCTTTTCTCACACAATTATATAATATATCTAATCAAATAATTTTTCAACCCAACTAAAATGATAACTACTCATTACTATACAACACTATATAATAAAATCATCCATCAACATTATATTACAGCACTTAAAATGCTATAGATCACCTCAAAATTCAAGTCTTAATTATTAAACAATCCGATTCAAAACCCCAAGATTTCCGAAGACCCACAACACTCCTACCCTTGCATGCAATAGCATGATGAGAAGAAAAATAAGAAAAACCAACCTAGTTATAACTCAAAATTTGGTAGGTTCTTGTCGTTCTAAATTGGAGGGTCCAATTTTTCTTTCTTTATGAAGAAAAAATCGTCTTTTGGAAAGAAGGAGAAAGGTAGGAAGAAGATGAATGAAGAAAGGGAATAGACTTTTGTTTTCTTTGAGAAAGTAAGAGGAATGACTTTTTTTTTTCCACACCCTTTGGTTGCTAAGTTAAGCTTCTACTCTTTTATTTTTTAATCTACCCAAAACAAATTTATCTTCAACCAAATTGTAGAGTCCAATAACAAGGAATTTAGCTCTCATTACTAATTACACACATATCACTAATTAAATTAAGGTTAACTGAATATTAAATTTAATTCTAGACACTTATTTTATTATAAAAATACAATTCCATGCACTACTTACAATTTTAATTCATTTTCGTATATTTTTCATGATATAGTGGAAGACCAAAAACATTGGAGCAATAATGTGAAAAAGGGTGAAAAAAGAAAATTATTTATATAGGTTGAATTTTGAAGCACAATCTTTCTTGAGTGTTGATCTAAAAGTATAATATCAAAGGCAATTTTTTTTTTTCAATTGAATATGATTTTCCGGTTATTGGTAGCCGTCCTATGAAAACCTACCACTCAAAATATTATTTTTTAATTTTTCTTTTATCGAAAATCAAATTAAACTTTGAAGTCAAAATCTAACACTTTGTCCAAATTATATGTAGTTTTTTTTTTTTTATCTCAAAATAATTGATATTTTCAATTACAAATGTTTTGTTATCAATTATTTTTTTCTTAATTTGTCTTCACGTAAATTACCTCAATAATTAATTATTAATAAATAAAATAAGCTAATGTATCTATTAAAAGAGTAAGACCACTTTAACAAAAGCATACGACAAAACATATTTATTATTATTAATCTACATATAAAAATCTTATTTTATTTTTCTCTCAATTGCATGACCACAACCCAAAGACTCTTTTAGTCACACCCACTGCCCTTTATTATGGACCTTTGTCCTCCTTCAAAAGTCATTAGGCCAATTTTCAAAATTTGAACAACCCCAATTCCTTATTGAAGTAACAATTTCTGGCTGGCCTTTATCCTGTATGATTTTGGTCAAAGCCTTATTCAAACTTTTGACTACACAGATTTTTGACTTCGAATCAAACGATTTAAGATTTCAATTTCCATTGCTTTTTATTGTTCCGAGATTTGATTATCATGACGAAGATGAGGCAGTTAAACACAGAATTCATAGCTTTTGATTCCCTCGAATAAAGCTCTTGAATTCTTAGCTTATTGGATTTAGTTATAATTAATTTCCTCGTGTTATTTGTCTTTTTTAACATAGTATATACTTCTATTTGTCTCATAAATTAGAAAAATAGCCCTTTTTCTTTAAAATGGCAACTTTTTTTACACTAAGTATAACATAAAAAAGTACATGTATTTTGAATTAGAAGGGGTGTTTCAAAATGCAAATGATCGCTCCAAGAAATCAATGCAAATCAATGAATCTTGAACTACTCTGTATCTAGCCCATAAAAAAGCATGGAACAGAAATTAATTCACCATTCCTTTTCTTAGTTGTTGCCATCACATACACTTAATAAGATTGGCACTTGAAATTTTTACTAATAAATATTGAAATTTTCATAATATTTTAATGTACAAAATGACAATATCTCCAATTCAACACACCCTTCACCACTAGTCCAATTTATCAGCCATCCAAAGGGAAGAATAAAAAACTTCTGACACCAAGCACTTCCCCACAAATTTGTTCAACCCTTATCCAATTAAACAGCCTAACTGAGACAAAAATAAACGCAATGGCATAGTCATCAAGCCTATCCCAATTGACTTATCAACTCAAAAAAGGATAAATCACATTTTATAAACAGAAAATAGCATATCAATATGTTATCTTGTAAACTACATAGATGACATAATTTTGGTCATGAAGCATTAGAATCACCATCTTCATCACAATCAAGTAAATCAAAGAAGGGGTCTTTGAGCAACTCTGCAGCAGAAGGTCTAGCCCTTGGCTGAGCCAGACACCTCTCTATGAAGGCCTTCACTTCAGGATCTTGGATCTTGCTCAAGGCTTGAGGTCTCACACCTGATGACACCTTCTTGTATATCTTGGCAACATTGTCACATTCACTGTAAGGAATCTCTAGTGTTACCATCTCCAACACACACATTCCAAAGGAGTATATGTCAACCATTTCAGTGTAGTCTTCATCATACAACTCAGGGGCCATAAATTCTGGTGTCCCAAGAACTGAATGTGCAGAGTGGCTCTTCCCCACAATTGCTGCCAAACCCAAGTCACCAATCTTAACCTAAGAACATAAATGAAACAAAAATGAAATAAGGTCAGTTATGACATCTTGCAATAAACAGCAACCCAAAAAGGTCATAACTTTACTGATTGAACCATGAGTAGTTAAAGTTAGAATGTCCATAGACTAAGAGTTGGGGATTAATCTCTCAAATATTGAGATGTATTTTGGAGATTACCCTCTTGCTAAAGTTCAATGATTATAGCTAAACATGTATCAAATGAAAGCAAATTTCTAAAATCATAGGCATTTGTAATCAAATTTCCAAGGTTTTACATATCCGTTATTAGTTTGGTCACAAGATATTATGCAAAATCATAATTGCTGTCACCAACACCTCAAAAACCTTGACATTGCGACCAAAATCACAGTTTTTGTAAAAGCTTCATAATTTTTGTTACTTTTGGTTGATTTTTAACTTCACAATTGAGGAAACATGAGATTGAAGAAAACTTATGATTTGGGAAAAAGAATGTTACCTGGCCAGTGTTCCCATTGACAAACACATTGCTGCAGTTGAGGTCTCTGTGGATGATACAAGGGTCATGCACATGCAAGTAATTCAACCCTTCCAAAATCTGCTTGGACCACTTTTTCAAGGCCCTCATGGACACATGCCTGTGTTTCTTCCTGTACTCCCTCAGATTTCCACTGGTGCAGACCTCAGTGATGAAGTTCAAAGTGTTGTGCTTCTCATCCCTCCAAACACTGTAGAGGGATATGATGTTTTTGTTGGTCAAGCTTCTGAGCAATCTCACCTCAGAGTAAAGCCTTTCCACCATTGCAGGGTCATCACTGAAGTTCCTCAGTTTCACTTGGTTCCAAGCCACCTCTATCCCCTCTTCTTGATCAAATGCCCTGTACACCTTCTTCACAGCACCACATCCCAGCAGTTCACTGTATCTGCCATATCTTCTAGTTGGATCAACTTCAACAAATGGCTCTGAGTCTCTTTCAGATGCATCAGGCTTAACACTCGGCATCTAGCACCAAAACATCAATCACAACACCATCAAAATAAAGAGCAAAAAGTTAAATAATCACACACAAAAAAAAAAAAAAAAATCTTTCTAGGTCTCATTCTCAGAGCACACAATCATCTGTTACTATAGTTTGTTGGAGAAAAAAAAGGAAGAAAGTAACCAACCCCTCATCAAAATTCATATAAAGATTCTTACTTTCCACGTTAGAAAATATAAAAACTGAAAAACTGGCAAGTTGGTATGCATGAAATCAGATCAAAATTAATCCAAGAAGCAACTAAGGAAACAGAAATCAAATATCATTATGGTTATGGGGATCATTGAGCAAATTAGCAGAATTACATGAGAAATTGATGACAGGACATAATGCAGAATAGAGAAAGGCAACAAAGTAATGATGATTACCATGAAGAAAAAAGAAATGCTATTTGAAGAAGAAAGAGGAGCTGAAGAAACAAGTATGTGAGAAGAAGTAGAATGAGACACAAAAACAAGGAAGAGCGAGGTATTGGAGGAAACTATATATACACAAAGGGTACGTTAGTTAAAAAGTGTAATCTCATTAGGATTAGATACTAGATATTAGTTATTAGATATTATTTATTAGATATCAGAAACCGTTTTACATAATCTTTTTTCAATTTGTTAAACGATGATAACGAAAAGAAATACAAAATAAAATTTTCATTATCCTTTATAATGAGTTTAATCTACTGAAGTGAGTGATCAACTTAATTATTTGTTGTTCGGATTTAAAAAAAAAATGTTTCAAACTAGCATTTAATAGCACCGTTTAAGAAATAATTTACGAAAAGTAAAATAAATTCACTTTGCACAATATGTAATATATATATATATATATATATATATATATATATATATATATATATTCGTACAAATTAAAACTACTATCTTGAATTAAAAAGATTAAAAAAGTTTTTAGATATATATTTTTAATCTTTTATATCTTTCAACTTGTTTTCAAATTAATTATAATATTTAAAAGATATCAATAATTGCAAATAATATCATTAAAAGTTATCATAAATCTAAGAGAGAAATTACATGATTAAAAATAGAGTATAATGATAAAGTGGTGACAATATTAAAAAAATTTAAGTAACCATCATCTTTGATATCATTTTTAAAATAGTTACTAAAGAAAATAAATTTATGATGTACATTTGTAATAAGAAAATATTTATTTATTTATTTATTTATTTAAAGGAAAACAAATTCAAGGAATTTTTTGCTTTCTACTCTTTAGCTCATGTCTTCCAAATTTGGTTCTGTTTTTTTTTTTTTTTTTTTTTTTTTTTTTTTTTTTTTTTTTTTTTTTTTTCTTTTTTTTTTAGTTTCTAACTTTATTGTGCCCCACAGCTTCATTGTAACCCTAGCCAACTGGGGAGAGACGGTGTTAACTTTTTTCAAAAATATCTCTCGAAAAAGGAAAGAAAAAGATGCTTTTTAAATGTTACTTCTAAATTAATTAGTTATTTTAAGTTTTTAGATTAAGAAATAATTAAATATACGATTAGGTATTGTTATTCTAAGAAATAACTGAATTTTAACATTTTTAAAATCACCACTAGTGTTATCCTTTGGTAGTTTTAAACGATCATAAACTAACTATCTAATAAAAAAAATGTAAAATCAAGCATCAAATTATATAATTATAATTTAAATTAAAAATCGTTAAAATTAATGAATTTTTTAATAATTGAAATGTATAAATAGTATTATTTCTATTTGTTACATCATTTATAATTTATAAAATATTTCTTTCAAATATATGTTGACTACTCAATTTTCTTATTTATAATGTGTAGACTACTAACTTAGTGATCAATAATTGAAGAATTCAATTTTATTGGAGATTGAAAATTTGTTGGAAAATAATACAAGAGCCTAAATTATTCATTACTTTCATATATAAATTATTATACCATAAAGTAATTAGAGATATGGGTAATGGGGTCCGATATTAATGTTCTATAGTCAGATTCAATATTTATTTAATTACTTTAAATGTATAAAATTTCTTCTAATAAATATATAATACTACTTCTGTTAGTTGTATTTAATATACTAACTAATTATTAATTTTGATGGAGTGCTATTATAAATGAATGATGAAATGTTTTTCAACAAATATTGTAAACAATTAATAATAAATAAAGTTAATTTTTTTATATGGTTACAAGGTGCACTAGCAAAACATTCAAGTTGAATACTTTAATTTTTGAGTTGTGGTTAGCATTTGGGTTATGGCTTCATCATTAGATTGTACTAATAGTTGCATTAAGTGGAATTGTATTTTTATTGATCACAATATTTTTAATAATATCTTTCAATTTATATTTTTGTGTAAATATCTTTCTCACTCTAACCATAAATTTTTGTGAAGGAAAAATTAAATTTCTTTTCATTAATTTTAAGTTGAATAATATACTTAAAATTCAATATTTTCAATTTAAATTTTGATCAAAATATAATTTGGTATGCATGAAATCAGATCAAAATTAAGAAATGCCTACTAAGTTTCACACTTAGTCGAGTTTATATACAATATGTAATAATAATATAACTTGGATTATAACTTTCCTTTTTTTTTTTTTCAGACTTGAGGTTCTATTACGGTACACTCACATGTGAAGATAATTTTCTTATATTTGTAGTAATAAGTTATATTATAACCTAGCAGTTATGTATTTCACCTTTCTTTACACTTTTACTTTACAATCTTATCAAATTTGTTACCCATATTAACATGTTGAATTATTTTTAATTATTTTTACATGTAAATTTTGAACTTAAGATTAAAATTATGTTATTGATCTTATTTGTGGGAAGAAAGTATTTCTTTGTTGTCGACATCTAAAAAAATGAAATTTTTGGATGTATTCAATTTTACATGTCGCTTTCTTTATATATATATATATATATATATATATATATATATATATATATATATATATATATATAAATATAAAAAAAAA
>Ga0209700_106235_pt1 | contig 18776 bp, 7 predicted proteins | sample SiratroredBW_FD_187528 | JGI IMG/M metagenome (GOLD analysis project Ga0209700, IMG submission 187528) | Root nodule microbial communities of legume samples collected from California, USA - Siratro red BW (SPAdes) (version 2) | ecosystem: Host-associated > Plants > Roots > Nodule | place: USA...
TTTTATTTTTTTTTTTTTTTTTTTTTTTTTTTTTTTGTTTGTGTTATAATAGGATTGGAGTACCTAAGTGCTTTATTAATTTTATTTTTGGCTGTTAAAAAAAATAAAAAAGCAATGCACAATTAACGCTGGCCATTACCATTGGATGAATGAATAATCCATAGAATAAGGAAAATCAGCACTCACCAGCTTCCTCATAGATAAACCAAAAATGAAACTTTCAAACTCCTAAACTCAATTTCTAAGCTATCTAAAGTGGCGACGGCAGGCTTAGGATCAGAAAAAGATCCGTTTATAGATAACAATGGGGCTTCTTACATTGTGTTGAGAGTCATTCCATTCTAGAGATGCTGATAGTATATATGACTCCTTAGGCATTGGAGGACCCTTCAGCACAACCTTGAAGGACAACTCTTGCTTCACCCCACCAAATGTCAACGTGTCAGGGATGACCTCAATGGAAAGACCCTTAGGTGATGTCACTTTCGCCTTGTAAGTTGAGTTTCCAAGTCCTACGTTCGTCACACTCCGATAAAAGATTGCAGAAATGCTACTATTAGGTGCAATCTGGGTGTGCATTGAAGGGTAGTTTATTCCATCAGTGCCTTGTGCAGGCTCAATGCTGGAGCATTCGAAGCCTTTGGTGCCAATTATTATTCCAATGCTGCTACTGTTGTAACCTTCTTTGCACAGGAACGCAGCGTAGGAATCGATGCTGATGTTGTAAAGCAAACCAGGATCCAATGCTTTCACTGGGTTGATCTGCCCTGACCCAGATCCTAGCTCCGCAGTACTGTCGTTGATTTTCATTGGGGTGGCTGAACCATAAGAGACCACAATATGTTAGAAACTGAACAAGAATCGCATTGTTCATCAAGAATTTCATTACACAACTATATAATGCTAACTCTTGTTTTCTTTTTGTATTTTCTTACCGAAGTTTAGGCCTTGAGAGGCTAACACATATTAACACATATTAATATCTAATCTTTTATATTTTAGTAACTGAAGTATTTATAAATTGTACCAGATGCTTCTTAACAAGTATCTTCAGAAAGCCTGTTAGAAATAACATAACAGAATTGTATAGAATGTTTTTCTATTGCAAGACTGATGGTGAATTTGTGTTCTCACCAGTGGTCATGAGAGCAGATTTAATTGCAGCAGGACTCCAATGAGGATGGAAAGATTTGACATAAGCAGCAGCACCAGCAGCATGTGGGCATGCCATAGATGTTCCAGACAATATATTGAAAACATTTCTACGAGGGTCTTCTGGGTCGTCTGATACTGTTGCTAATTTGGAATATCCAGCTAGAATGTCCACTCCAGGAGCAGTTAAATCAGGCTGCACATAGAAAACCCTGAAATTCAGAAACCACATACCAACGCCAAGTCTTCCATGAGTATGATTCGTATAGGCACAACTAGTTAAAAGTTTATGCTAAGTTTAAGATAAGGAAAATATAAGGATCGGGCCTGTTATTTATCTTGGTATATATAGACCCATTGAACATTTGGATTAAAACTGATTTAGACTAACAATTAACATATATTTTAGTCTTAAAATAACTCTAGTAATATTATTTTAATGCATAGCTTTTAATTAGTTGTGCCTATAGTCACTGCATTATTAAATTGCTAACAACAAGATATAGATAAATAATCATGATGACCTTTAGGATGTTGAAGGAGATGGATTGAGGTCCTCTAGATGAGAAAGAAGCAACAAATGGAGCAGGCCCTGTGGTGCTTTTAGTCTTCTGTATAACAGCTTGAGCATCCCTGAAATTCAGTTATATCCATGCAGGTGTTGTTTGAGATCAATTTGAACATCCTATGGTAGGAAGAAAAATTCTTACATCATTTGTAATTTCTTTGTGAGGGACATGGTAAACTAAAAAACTTACTTGGTGGAATTGATATAGCGATCAATGGTTTTGCCAGCAGTATTGGAAGAAACATAGACAGCAGGAATAACAGTGGTGGTGGAGTAGTCTAATGGGGATGAAGCACCTATGATGGTGCCTGCTCCATTTAGTTCTTTGATTATGTAGTCCTTGCTGCCCTCACCAAGGCAATACACTATCTTCCCCATCACCTTCTCCTTGCTTAGACTCCTATAATCACATGCACTGCACACATCGAATATATTATGTAGTAGAATTCTCAAACTCATATCATACTTGTTAGAGAAATATACATGTTTTTTTGTTAAAGGGCAGGTTCAGTATGAACAAAATTGCTACATATGGTACCTGGCATTGCCATAGCCGTCTTCGTTGGCAGCAAGGGCTCCACTGATCAGAGGGTACATTTTTTTCTTAGGGGTGAAGGTATTAATGGACATTCCCTGCCAATCAAAATATTAACTTTTATTTCTCAGGGCTTAACATGGTTTTTTGTATATGCCAAAAAAAAAAAAAAAAGCCATCGCCGAGGTAATGACACTAACCTCAAATTTGTGGCCATCGCCGAGTTCAACGACGGTGGTGAAGAGCCTGTCAGTGTTGGAAGCGGCAACCGTCAAAATCCAAGGAGCAACATTTTCGACGGTCATGGTGGCAGGGCCTGTGTTGCCGGCGGAGCAAGAGGTGAAAATCCCTCTCTTCATAGCGTGGAAGGCTCCAATGGCCACAGGGTCGTTGAAGAATTTCCTCGGAGCCCCTCCCAGAGACAAAGAAATCACGTTTACGCCGTCGTGTATGGCCTCGTCGAAAGCCGCCAGCAAGTCCATGTCGCTGCACCCGAACCTGCCCCAACACACCTTGTACATCGCTATGCGGGCACGCGCCACCCCGCCACGAGCTGTGCCGCCGCCGATTCCTTCCAGGCTCGCGTCCCTCACCGGCACTCCCGCCGCCGTAGAGGACGTGTGGGTTCCGTGGCCTTCGTCGTCTGCCGGACTGAGGTTTGGCTCAGGCGAGTTTTGGAGGTTGAAGAATTTTGCTCCGATTACCTTGCTGCATGCATGGAGCCATGCACACAACTCAACTTTCTCACATTTTGCCTCACTCATAAAATATTAACAAATGGATTAAAAATTGTTTTTTAGATAAAATTTGAGCAGTTCGTTAGTTTTACTGATTAATAGTGTAAAAATGTAAGTGTCAATGTATGAGAACAAATAATTTCCTTGTATATGATTAAAATTTAAATAATTTAACTCAATATTATACTCTTTTTGCTTTGAAATATTTGTATTTGAGTGTGTTTTTTTTTTCAAAGATGGAAAAACTACTAAATAATTTTAATTATAGAAATTAATAAGGGTTACATTTGAGTAACTATTGGTTACTGAAATATTGAAAATCTTATACTTAGTATACATTCTTATTCTTATTATTCTTATTATGATAAAAGTTCAAAATATTTTCTCCATATACAAGTAACATCAATTTTTTTATTTATTTTTTTAATTTTTGTCTTAGTTTCGTCGGTAAAAATTGACAAAAAAAGAGTGTGAATGGACAGAAGAATACTTGTTGCATCCAGTGAAATTGGCTCCAGTGACGCATTTGCCCTTCCAAGTTGGTGGGGGAGGCCCATATCCCGAATCGTTGAAACTGGGGCAATCCAGGAAAATTCCTGTTTATAATTTACATGTTAAATAATTTAGAGATATAAACATTAAATTAAATAGATGAAAAATGAGAAATTTTACTTACTATAATAAAATAAAAATATTTTCTTTTGTCTATTTATATACATACCTGTGTCAAACAAACCAACAGTCATATGTTTCTCCACACGAGAGTGTCTGTTATTTTTTAGGGGCAATCCCACAAAATTCCATGATCTTGTCGTGTGTAATTTGTTATGTGTATTTGGAAAAACAGATACCACATGTTCCTCCTCTGTATATGTACAATTAAACATCAATGAAGAATACATGCATAGAGAGAAGTTATATATGTATTAAAGCAATTGCTTGGGTTTTCTAAAATGAAAAAAAGAAGAAGTTAAATACAGTTCTTTAGGATTAAAATTTGTACTTCACTATCTTATGTTGTTTTTTTAATGTAAATGTTTATCATGTAAATTACTTAAGTGAAGCTTTAATTCTTATTTAAAAATATAGAAAAAACATTTAAAATTTATAGGTAAGCTTTGTGCTTATTTTAATTTTTCTGGTGCAACATAATATATATTACCTAGTAATTTCTCTGCTTCATGAGGCAAAAGTCTTGCAACAAATCCATTGAAGCTCTTTCCATAGCTATGTATTTTGGATTGTCTGGCTAACTGCTGGCTGTAGAGAGGAAAAAGGAAAAAAGATGAAAAAATTATGATTATGGAATGCTGATTATTTGCAATAAACCAAAAACAAAAAAGTCCAATTTTATAGGATTATAATAATGAAATGCATTTCTACTTGAGAAATGAGATTATTACTCTCCAATGGCAGTAGTCAGCAAGTTATGGTGATGATCTTCCGGAGCATATGCTGTTGCCACTGGCAGCTCTCCCATGTATACAATATAAGGCTGTTTTTAGTTTCATTTTTAATCACAAATTTTTGTGTCAATGTTAATTCAATAACAATAATTTTATATACATGTGTGTAGATTAACAAGTTGTAGTCACAAGATAACTTACCTTTCTCTCATGTTGATTTGATCCTTGAACAGGTAAAGAATGGAGGCAGAAGAGTAGTATTGGCAGAAAATTCTGTAACATCTTCATTGCAGTGTTCATTCCAACAACTAACCAATTTTGTGTAAAAGAACTAATATTTTGATGTTAGTCACAAGTAGTTTTTGAGTTTATTTCACTACTGAGAGGAGAGATATGAGGATGTGTTTTTGACTAAGTTGCAAAACTGCTTAGGAATAAGATTCAGTACTCAGTATTTGGTGGCTTGGATCTTGGATCTTTGTGAACAATTCATTAATTTGATTTGCTTTGATTGCAATGAATCATGTTATTTGAACAGGTGGCATGGAGTGAAATAGATTTTCTACTGTTAGGAATTTAATTGCATCAATTGCTGTTATGATCTAAAATGCCTGGAATTTCATAAGCATTGTGCTTTAAAAAGAAAAATGATCATTGAAAAAGCATGATTTAAAAAGGTTGAGATTTCTACGTTCAAAATCTAACACCAGATGGTGACTAGTCATGCTTCCTTTTAAATTAATTAAAGAATTTATGATAAGTAAAAACTTCTAATTTTACTGTTATAGACAAACTTAAAACTGCATAAGCCCGTTGTAAAATAAATCTTCTAACATAAGTTTTATCTAAGTTTAATCGTATTGAACTATGCTGATCGAAAATATTAACATAACTCTATCCAAATTATTAAAATTAAAAAAGTTTGGATTAATTTGGATTTTTTTTTTCAAAATTAAGCAATTCGATTGGATTTTGCAGTTTAACATTTGGTAAAAACAAATAAATTATTTAAATATTATGTTATTTTTTATTATTTTACTCTTATAAGACGTGAATGCATGTTGAAAGCACTCAAATCGAATAAAATACAAATCAATTATTTAAATATTATTTTATTATCTAGTATTTCACTTATACAGAATATGTGTGTACAAGAGTAAAACTTAACGGAGGAAACTTTTGAAGTATTTGAAAACTTTTTCTTAAATATATTCTCATTTGTGGAGAGATCACTTTTGTTCATTGTAAGATGTTTATTAGCATTCTCTAGTATAACCTTGGAGTGGTTGAAGAGTTTGTCTAATGGAGTTATAAAATCTTTTGACGACTTTCTAAAATTATTAGTAAAACTTTAAAAACAGACAAAATACATGCCACACTGTAGTAACATTTTAACCGCTGTAATTTAATTCGGTCCTCAAATAATTTATATTTATACCCAATATTATATATTTGCTATTACATACTTGTTTTAACGAAACCTCCTTCAGCCAATTCATCTTCCACAACCTCAAATATTATAATATAAGACATTTCATCAATAAGAAATAACATCAACTTCATATGATACTTCATTTTTGTAAAACATAATTAACAATAACATATGCAATAGATAATTTTAACTTTCGAAATAATCTATAAGTCCAAAATTACATCTAAATTACACAATGGAGAATACACTTTTAAAGGTCATATTATTATTTTAAGTTATGTAATCTAAAATAATATTGCAAAGTTTTAGATTATGCAATTTATTGATTACACTATCCAAAGCACTTTAAAATTAAACTAACAAAATCAGAACCTTAAATTAAATAACAAATCCTAAATATTAAATAGTCCAAATTACATCAGGTGCTTTACACAAATGGGTGGAGCTGCTACAAAAGCTGAGTCCTTTTCCTGCCCATATTGACTCATCACTTTTACTATGTATTTTCTAGTAAGGTTAACCTAAATCATAAGATGATATTCCCATCAAGGCAATTTACTATACCTAATTTAGGTGGATTAGATGCTGTCATTTTTTCAAGGCCCATTTCTTATCAATATCAGAGTAAACAATTTCTTGACAACGTACGATTCCACAAGCTCCTCCAAAGCATAACCATTTTTCACTACCTTTGTTCATGTTCCATCTCACTTTGTGCAACGCAGCCATTTTGGGAGGGAAGGTTTCAGGTATATTCCCAAAATCCGACTTTTCATTATCAGCCTCAGGAGTAATTGGTGGCACATCATCTCTGCAAACCAGTGCTAGGCTTTCTTCTGGTTTTTTCTTGCTGCGGTTGTTCAGTTTTGGCTTTTTGGGCTGCTTCATAGAATATAAAGTTTCCTCCGACCCAGATTCCAACAAATCCACATTCTCACCAGCACCAATGGCTGCAAAAATTGAATTGTTAATACGCTTTCTTAGCTAAACTACGGCAATTAATCATATTCGAATCATATGGTTACCAAGACTGACCTAAAGTCTGAGAATCAAAATCAATAACTGAAGTTTCTGGCACTTGATTAAGTGCATTTCTGTTTGGATTTGTCTTGAATAACAGGTCTCGGAAAGATTCAGCACACCGACCCTTCTCAGGCGGCTTCTTCCACAGAAAAGGAGCATTTGATGCAGGAGTGTTGATAACTAGATTTGAATTCTCCTCGGTTACTGAGCCACAAAGGAAGCGTCGGGATCGATTGCGTGCATGATCTGTCTCCACTGATTTAGCAGTAAGCTGAGTATATCAAAACAAGTTCAGAGAAGGTCATTTGTATAAAGCATTAATCAAAGATTGAAGTTACAGTTTTGAAAAGTTCATTAACAAATTTGAGATGTACTGTCAACATTGTACATTTTCCATAAACGAAGTCCTATCTCAAATCCTTGTTCCTTAAGGAAAACATCAAGCTCTTAGTTTAAGATTAGTCATCAATAATTGTCACAAGACAAGCAGGTCATTTCGTTAAAAAGCTCCAAGTGCTCTGACATTGCCTCACATGTCCATGTATTTTGTATTGAAGTCATTTTAAAATTTAGGGTAAATAACACTATCCGTTGCAATTTCACACTTTCCCTCTACTGTTCAATGTATCGCTAAACCCTCTTATATCCTGCAGTTAGTTACTATGTGGAGGCACATACGCAAAAGCCATTTTTGTTTGTACTAAGAAATTAACAATGCGTAAGCCCATACTTCCTTGTGTTGAAAGTTGAAGTTCAACTTCAACATAATGAGTGGGGTCTGAAAACTCTTGACTATTGGTCATAAAAGCTATTGAGTATAAAAAAGGCACTGCAGGTAATTGCAATTTCCAACAAATTATAAGAATTACCTGAAAACGGAAGACAGTACCGTCTGCACCACAATAAGCAAGCATGCCTAACATAATAAAAGCAAATCCATCAACTTAGAAAATTGTAGTAATGATAATGAATTGTTTGTGTCCCATTAGATATTGAGAAAACAAACTGACAAATTTGTCATTACAAGAAAGTTTGTTCGCTCAGAAATACTAACTGTTACTTTATAGAGTAAGATCAATAGTACACAAGTATTTTAATGCCAAAATTAAAATGTTTCTAGCAATAAGATTATATAATCATATTGTCATTGCACATCGCAAAACACACCTGTTATACGTGACACTTGAACACTCCAAATGGCAAAAGATGCATATAAAGAACCGTGCAACCCAGGTTGCTTTTTTCCACTGTATATTTCTCCGGTAACAGGAAGGTCATTTGCAGCCTTCGCCAAGCTAATGGTTCTCATTGTTCCATCTTCAAAGGACATAATGATGCAACTAGAAAAAGTACCAACAAAATCATTCTGGGTTCATTACATTGACAATTTAGACAGCATTTGATCCAGTGAAAATAATGTATTACCTTGGCTTCGACAGCCAGTCCAAACTATATATCATTCTTGGCGCAGGATTGAGGCTCCTCAAAGGACGAAATGGATTACTACAAACAAATTTCCATCATAAAGCAAACCATTGTAAACAAGTTTAACAGACACAGGCTAAATTTAATTCCTCTGTTGCCCGTAAACAAGAAATCATACACTTTGACTAGGTAAGATACAAAAATCTGACATTGATAATGTTGAAAACAGCAAAGCTAATTGTTAAAATTATGATTGTTATTGTATTGTTTTTGGGTGTATGTACCTAATCTAAGGGTTGAGTTTTATAGGATATAACTTTTCCTTGGAATGTACTCTTTCCTTTTCTATATATATGAAAAATACTTCAGCTGAGCAAGTAACTCCCTGATTTTTTTTTTCATTACATTCAAATTCAACTTGGTATCAAGAGCTCTGTCACAAGACCACCACTGTCCACTGTCTTTGGTGCCGACAGCTACTTTTTCATCCGGCTAAGTCAAGCTTAGGTGTGCCTTGAGGAGTGTGACCCAACCCCAATAGTTGCATGACCAAAAGCTTCATGGCGCACCACCACACACTGATCACCATTAGCTCGTCACCAAGCACATATGTCCCATGCATCACCTTCCCTGTGTTGAATCACATCGGATCATCTATGTCTTTTGAACACATTTATGCCCTTATCCTCCTAGTTTGACGCACTTAGATAGATGGTCAAGGCTCTCTCCTCATGGCTTAGGGGTTTTTCCCTCTCTCCTCAAAACTATTTGTGGCTCTTAGTCTCTGAAATGGCTTCTACTATTTATGGTTTTTTTCTGCTACTTCGATTCGACTATTACCACAACAAAACTCAACTAAAAAACTAATTATATTGGTCTGCATCTGTGTAGTTATGGTTCATTGGACCAGGATACAATGCTGTTCCAAATAAAGATAAACCTTAGTGGTGAAAATTACACTTCTTTATGTGTTGTTTTATGGCAGTCTGTCGAAGAGAATGTCTTAGAATTAGAAATACTCAGATCCTTTACGACATGCTCTTCTTACTGAAAAACTGCGCAACATATTTTTGCTAATGACATTCGACGTCTTAGGAAGGGACACAGAGTTTCCTCCCTCACACATCAATTATGATATGATCTCACACATAGCAAACGCTCAGGCTGCAGTAAAAAAAATTAAAAAATTTCCTGTTGTTGATTCATTGGAGGATATCAACAAAAATGTAGATAAGTTATACATGATCTTAATTTTGAGAAGTCTACATTCAAATTTTGATCATGTACTGACCAGATTTTAGTTGGTGATCAAATTCCTTCAGTGGAGCTTATTCACTAGACTTTTTCGGGTGTCTACCTTGTTAAAAGAGGAAAATTCAACTGAAGTGATTGAAACATCAACAATGGTAGCACCACAAGGAAGAAGAGGAGGTTGTAGCAACCAAAGAGGATGTGGTGGCCAGAGTGGACGTCTTAAATGCACATACTGCAAAAACAAATGAGACATACCTTAGAGAGTTGCTACTCCAATCAAGGCAGTCCATGTGTCTAAATCTAAAAAAGGAGAGTCTAAGTTTTCTGATTAGTACCAAGAGTATCTGGGACTTAAATCTGGAAAATTCAACCATCAAGGTCAATTTTCAATGGCACCAAGTGTTTCTATAGCTTGCATTTCTCAATTTGTGGAAGGTCAAGGCCTATGGATACTTGTCTCAGGTACCTCTCATCATATTTCAGGTAATCGTTCTTCATTCTCATTTATCTCTTCCCAAAAATTCTCCTCCTTGTTACTGTAGCCAATGGATCCAATGTTGTTACATTTGAAAGAATTTGTCAAGTCCTTTATCCTTTTTTAAACCTTAATTATGTCCTGTATATTCCACATTGTCCTCATAATTTAGTTTCTCTAAGCCAATTAACTCTTTAACTTGTTTTGTAACCTTTGATGTTGATTCCTTTGACATATAAGAACATGATACAAGTTGTCTGATTGGCAAAAAGCATGAATCACGAGGACTCTATTATTTGAAAAGGAACCCACCTATGTCTTGTTTTGCTACCTCGACTCCGAAGCTTTTGCATGATTGTCTAGGTTAAGTTGAAGATAATAGCTTAGTCTTCACCATGTTAGGTCACCATTTCCAAAATTAACTGAAAAAAGTTATAACTTATTTTCTCTACCATTCATTCACATATTTCGGAACCAAGTGATGCCACATCTTTTGCCTTTAGATAATTTGTAACCATTATTGATGAATTATAGGGTATTGTCATGCAGATTGGGCTAGTTGTCCCATTCAAAAGAGATCAACCGTAGGATATTGTGTATTCATTGGAGGGAATATTATCTCCTAGAAGAGCAAGAAACAAAACAAAATGTTGCTGCCCAATCTACTACAAAAGTTGAATATAGATCTACGGGTTTGGCCAATTGTGAACTTGTATGGATTAAACAACTCCGTCAAGAGTTGAAATTTTGTCAAGTTGAGCAGATTAAGTTGTATTGTGACAACCAGACAACTCTTCATATTTCATGTGATAATCAGACTCAAGTGTTTTGACAAACAATATAATCAATTGTGTTAAATAATAATTGATTATCTTTATTTTGAACCTATAAAAACAGAACTTAAAAAGTAAAAAATAAGACTATCAATATCAAACACATTCACTAAGAACTATCAAAGTCATAGTTGATATATATTTTAAAAGATCATTTCTCTACAACAAGGTTTCAAAAAGAATCAGTGGGTCTTTCAAAAGTATCATTGTGAGTCATCTCAAAGACTATTAGGAAGGATTGTCAATACATTAGGTGATATCCTTTTGTAATCTTCTTGTGTTCAGGAGCATAGGCATTAGTGAGTGCATTTCCTTGTGGAAGATTAATTGTATAATCATAGATTTTGATCAATGAATATCCAAACTAAGGTTGTTGTGATTGTGACAACTAAATAAGATCACAATTTGTAGGTAAACATGTATAAAAATTGTGGTATGAATCTTTTTCAATCTTTATCATCTCTTGTATATTTTAAATATTAGTATTTCTTGAAATTCTGAATTTTTTTAAACATTTGTCTTTTATAAGGTCTATATTTGAGTCATGTACAAGAGCATTCTATTATTGATAAGGATTAAAAAGCCATATGTAAGAGCATTCTATTATTGATAAGGATTAAAAAGCCATATGTAAGAGCATTGTATTATTGATAAGGATTAAAAAGCCATATGTAAGAGCATTCTATCACATCATCTGATTCAAAGATTATTCTTCCATTGATGTTTTCAAAAGGATATTGGAAACGATTTTTTCAGATTTCATCTTATGAAAAGTTTTTTTAAAGATCCAATTCATCCTCTCCTCTTGTATAAATTGTATAAACTTAGATAAAAGACTCATTCAAAATGAACTCAACATGATTGAGTTACATCCTATCTAACTAATTTTTAATTAATGTTGTTGGGTTGATTGTTCTGGTATTTTGGCTGTCTCCATAAGATTGAAGCCAGGTCTAGGTCCAGAGAGATTAACATAGAGAGCATCAATGTTCCAGCTCCACACTCCAAATTGATTATGAGCTGGAGCTCTAAGGGGATTTCAATGTTGGCAGTAGTTTACCAAGATATTGTCAGTGAGAAGCAGTAACAATCAAAGAGTTTTTACTTCAGATTGAGACACTATTAGATTCCAGTAACTGGGCTAGCTCTGATAAACCAACATGAGTTAACTCAAAACTAGCCAACAGTTCATACTGGTTTGGTAACAGAACCAATCTACATGCTACTAAATCGGTCAAGACATCAGTTCACCATTTTACAGGTCTAAGCCAAGTTTTATTTGCATAATAAAATTGCAACATCATTCAAAAACAAAATTCATTAAGTTCTATAATAAAAATTTAATAGGAGTCCCACATTAAGTAGGATAAGCTACTTGACGTGGCACTTAAACCTAGAAGTTCTACCACCTAATGGACTAGTCTTTTGGATTAGGCTCTTCTCTTTTACTTAAGTCCTAACAATTGGTGTGTTCATGAGACTTGGGCTACCAAAAGTACTACTTATAGGCTGGATTACAGTGCAAACAGAGAACTGATAGATCAGTGAAGTTGTCTTAAAGAGAAAAGGGATCAGGTCAGTATCAATAGAGTGAAGCTGCAGTCGTGGATGTAGGCCCTTAAAGGGAATAACAACTTAAGGAGAGTCTCACATTGAATAGAATAGTTACTTTATGTGATACTTGTGACAAGAGGTTCTGTTACCTAATGGTCCAGGCTTTTTGGTTGGACTCTCTTCAAATTAAGTGCTAACAAAACTTTATAGTAATTTTGAAGATGGAAACTAGCATTTTAGTTTAAGGGAGAATGAAACACAACCATTACATATTGATATTTAAAACGAACTAAAAATAAATAAAAAAATAAGATAACAAAAATATTGAGGGCGAAAGTACAAACTCACCGTAGGTCCCAAAACTTAAGGCCTTCATGTCCAGCAGTTACTATTATATTAGAACTCTCTGGATCCCTGGAATACGACAACAAAATTCACACTTCATTCAACATGAGGGTAAAAAGATGTGCAACTGATTCATACAGAGATGAATTCAGATGTATGATGTTTGCATGTGTAATAAACTAATGCTTTGTTATTGAAGCAATCTTCATGGGATAAACAAGGGTGCGTTTGTACACCTCAAACAAAACAAGATTGACTCAAATATGATTGTAGCTGGAATATCATTTTTTTAACAATGAGGGAATACAGAGAAGTAAAAATCCTAAATATTTACAGAGTATTTCTGAATAATGTGCATGAAATCATGTGTTTCGTAGAGATATATAGTAACAGAACCATATTCAATGCAACATGCTATTGTTGAGAAGGTTCAGTGTTACTAACCCTTCAAACGGAGCCCAGGCAACTGTTCTAATAGGAACTGTATCCCCACCAAAACAAAGCACAGGCATTGTATCTGCATATTGCAAATTTAGTCAATAAAAATAAAGTATCAACTTATTTTTCAATATAGCTACCTTCCCTAACAACCAAATAGGTAAACATGAAACAAACACCAATTAACGGAAATATTACCATCACATTTGGATGAAGAATTTATACAAAATTTCCACAAAGCAACCTAAATAAATATAAAGAAAATTACATTAGAAGTGATATTAATTGTGAATAAAAAAAGTTCTCAGATGACAATAAGCTGGTATTTTAACAAAACAGTGCTACTTAGAACATTATAAACTATAAGTACAGGATTATTAGAGAAAAAATATTATGGAAAAAAAAGATTGAAGGTTTTCCATTTTCCACAATGAAACTTTATAGGAAAATCTATTTCCTAATTATTAGAACAACTTAAACCTCCATTTAGAGAATGCCAAAGTACATAAATTGAATATTTAAGGAGTTATACCGTTCCATCATGGCAGCCAACAAGTAAATAGTCATGCGGAGGTGTAACCGACCACTCCACCGTCAGTGGAATGCTGTGAGATCAAATGATGAACTAAATTAAACCACATATTCAGGATACCAAAAAGCATATATTCAACAGGATTATCTGCAGCTGAGTTTCAGCTTTTAGCATTCTCCATAATGGATAATGAGCACACTATAAACAGAAGGTTCTAATTCAGTAAAAAAACCATTCAATAGAAAAAGAAATTAGCATAGCAAGTTCTTTTAATATCAATATTGTTAAGTTTCTGTTTAAAATAAATATCAATAAAAGCTAACATTTCCTTTCAATAGCACCAGTGTCTATTGGCAAACTAATGCTTTTAACCCTAAATTAACATAACAAGTAAAGAGGGTAATTTAATTCAAACTTCACAGATTTTAATTACCAAAACGGTGAATCAATTAGGTGGTAGGACAGATCCTCAGGTAGCAATCAGTTCCCTGATTTCAACCTTGAGGACATGGTCATTTCAGAGGGAGGGCACCTCTAGGAATAATTTGAGGGAATATAATAAACCTGTATTTCAGGTTTATTCTAGGAGGAAAAGGGAAAAAGGGTCAAACTGTAATTTTGGTGGGAAAAACTGAGTTAACTAAATTATTTTGTTTTGAGTTGTTATATAGCTTATAAATAAGTCATCTTTTGTTTTGGGATGCAGTTTTTTTTTTATAATTGTTTTAATTGGATTTTTCCAGTGTAAAAAGGAGAGTGCTCCTTTTGGGACTATACTTGTATACCTTTGATTTTGTATGACTTTGATTCTTAAATCAATAAAGAGGAAATTAAGACAGATATCATTGCTGCGAGTGTAACTTGGTTCTTGGTTAGGATATTGAGTTTTTTCTTGAATAGAGTACTACCAGATACCTTTGTAAGCCACGGCGCTTCAACATAGAGCATTTAAATACAGGCTCCAATTTTATAAAACGTGGATCAGTCCCCTCTCTGTGTGTATAAATTGCTCTCAATGCATGAGGAAGAGGAACATCCCACCTGCAATGACAAATGCAGACAAAAACAAGTCACCCAAGTCAGTGTTCCTCAAAACAACTTACACTTGATAAAAGAAACTTGATTTTTCTTTGAATAAACAATGAAGTAGTCATTATGAAGGAACAAGATTTATTAATTTATTAGCAGCATCCCTACTAAGAATAATGTCATAGAAACACTGAATTATAGTATTTAAAACTTGCAAAGCCACAACTGAAATTTATGATAAAATTAGAAAAAACTGTACGATCATGAACACCAGAAATTATGAAGTAGTGAGAAACAAAAATTCTAAGTTTCGAAATAAATTATGAAGCAATATAAATCTCTCCTCATTTTTCTCCCCACACACAACAAACAACAAAGATTACCAATTCCTTTTCTCAAACAGAATCTAGCGCTACAGCAAATCATGACTAACAACCCAGAAATGTTTTTCTTTAGAAATTTATTGTTAAATGCTTGCATATGCATAAATATATATATAAAAAAAAAATACACTGAATCAGACAAATGAAAGAGTACAGACATTGTGACTTTTTATTGACATAATTTTAATTTGGCTTTTACACTATGTAAATAACAAGCCACACTTATATGTAAATACAAATAAGAAATGGAATGTAAGTAGTTAGTTAGTTAATCCACCAGCAGTAGTTCATAGTTGTATGGTACCTGCTAATAAATAGGTAAGACTGTTGTATTTTTAACTAAATGATAATAACAGATGTGCAGTACACTTCCTTTTCTCTTCCCCACCTAAATTCTACATCATACACTAACTGCAATCCAAAATTTTAAGCAGACAGTATGATAAACTTTTGCCTGGAGAACACTTTGTTCTTGTACACAATGGTTTGCAATTCACTTCATTCAAACTACAGGTACTTTAAATCCTTATTCTCTGTTTATGTAATTGCTCTTCGGTGTAGTCCAATTATGTCTCCTTCAAGTTTTCATGAAGTCGTTATTGTACAGTATACCAAGTTTGGAGAATTTGAGAAAATATTTTCCATTTTTATAGATTGACAATACACAGACGACTAGCTTCTGTTTGCATTCAAGTATTTATAAATAGAACAGAAACTTGAAACATGACTAATGCTAGTTGTGACAATTATAGCTTACTACAGATAAAGTAACTGAAATACAGTAAGTAAACAGCCAACACAATCCATAAAAGAAAAAACTAAATTAAACAACTAGACTAAAGGAGAAATGGTATTCTCTCACAGTATTATATATAACAATAATAATTGTATTTGTTTAAAATAGACAAATTTCAAATACTTAAAAAATCTAATGAAGGAGTAGCAGTAACAACATATAAACACAGTGAACAAAAACAAGAAACCATAAATCTTCAAGAACAACAATTGCAAATGGAGAATAAGGCTCAAGATATCTTACACTTCCAAAGATCCATTGCCCAACAAGACAGCAAGATAGCCCATTTGGTGTTTGCAAGAAGAATCAGAAATGTTAGTAGGCCGCCATTTCACATCCCATGCCACTTTTCCATTATGAGCTAGGCATGAAACTACTCTAGGCAAAGTCACATCTTCCAGAATAGAACAAGTAGTTGCTGGAGCTTCCAACTCAGAGGTAGAACATAGTTGATAATTTGTCTCATTATCATACTGTAGTGGCTGACTTATATCTTGGTCATATCTCCCTTCTCTATGATTATTTTTCAATCCACTGTTTTTAACAGTTGTTGAAAAAGTATTGCAAGCAGAAACAGCCTCCTTTGTATGCCTTTGCTTTGTAACAGAACATTGTTGCAAAGCATGTTCATTGCAATTGTCATGAGCCACATCTAGAGAAAGAAATTCAGCTGAATCCTCTGGGACTTGAACACCAAGAGATGCAGATTCATTCTCACAATTTTGATAATTTGTTATTGCTCCTATTGAATTTGATTCATGTCTTCTTATAGGCCTCTGTGCTGATTTTTCATTGCAATTGTCAAGAGTCATATCTGGAGAAAGATATTCAGTTGAATCTTCTGCATTTTGAATATCAAGAGACATAGATTTATTGTCACGATTTGGATCATCTGCTGTTACTACTTTTGAATTTGATTTTGGACTTCTTCTAAGACTCTTTATTAGTGCTGACTTTTCTTCTGTCTCTTTATTTCTTTTAGTTCCGTTTTTTCTTCTATATGTAATAAGAAGCTTTTCATTGTTTTCAAGATTCCCATCTGAAGCAAGAAACTCAGTACAATTTTGTGCAACTTGAACATCACAAGCTGACTTGTTTGGAGTCTCATAGTTCATATCATCCACTGCAATTCCTATGAAATTTTTTGTTGGTCTTCCTGTAGGCCCTTTTATTTGTTTCAAATTGTCATTTGTGCCTCCATCACTTTTAGGAAGTATTTCTTCATTTTTTTCATGATTCCCATCTGGAGTAGGAAACTCGGTAGAATTTTCTGGAAATTGAACAGCAAGAGCTGGCATATCCTGCATCTCACAATTTGCATCATCCACTGCTGTCACTGTTGGATTCTTTCTAGGTCTTCCTCTAGGTCTCTTTATGAGCATTGATTTATCATTTGCACCTCCATCTTTTTTATCACAATTCATATCATCCACTGCTGCCACTGTTAGATTCTTTCTAGGTCTTCCTCTAGGCTTCTTTATTTGAGTTGATTTGTCAGTTGTGTCTCCATCTGTTTTATCACAACTCATATCATCCATGACTGTTGGATTTTTTCTAGGTCTTCCTTTAGGCTTTTTTTGTTTGGTTGACTTGTCATTGTGTTCCCAGGTATTTAGAAGACACCATATTTGTATGACACCTCTGCCCGTAAGTGGGGCGCCCATTTTGTGATAAGAAGAGCCCGGTGGATGAGCAGCGACAGCAATAAACTAAAAAAGATACCATATAGAAGTCATTTCACTCGCAGAACAAAATGTTTATTATATTTTCTATTCTCATGTCTATAGTACAGATCAAAACTTAGTTTTATCAGTTCACTACAAACAAAAAGTCCAAGTTCAAACAAACAAATGATCAAGCAGACACAACATTATTCAAAATATTACAATGTGCATTCTCCCCTTCATTTAATGTATCTCATTTTATTACAGGTAAACAAATTTACAAAAGCAAAACCAGAAGAGTTATACTTAACATATGAGTCATCAAAGTCTCTCAGACAAAAAACATTTGAATTGCATTCAAGCATTAAAGACTTCTCACTACAGCTGCCAAAAAAAAACCTACAATAAGGTTTGATATGTGTTAAAGGAAGACAGCTAACCATGTACCTCACATTTAATTGAAGAATCAGGTTTTTCATGTATTTGAGGACACCAATCTAATGCCCATACAGAGCCTCCAACATTCATCACAAAATCTCTGCTCCAACAGAAGTTGAGGTGTTAGTCAGGTTAAATAATATAGGGCTAAAACGCTTTAATTTATCAGCAAGTTCAGAGATAATTGTTATTTGATTAATAGAAACATGCACTACAATGGCATAGTCATGTCAATGAATAAAACAACAAAAATAGTTATATTTAGTCATACCTGGATTCTTGAGATATGACCTCCCCAAGTTGCTCCTTTTGCATATCTTGCTACAAAAAAATATACAATGATAATGTGTTGGAAGTCTAGTTAGTGTTGAAGAAAAAACAAATATCATGAGATATGTTGCCAAAATTTGCCAGGAAACAAATAAGGTATACAATATAAAATAAATGTACCTTAGGAACAGAGGTAGAAGAAAACGGGGGCAAATTTATGGCACTAACATCTTTTTCCTCAAAACAATCAGAGTTCTCCATTCCATACACAAATTTAATGTTTTTTGAAGGATATTTAAAATCTCTCCATTCTCTGCACATTTAACATCAACAAAACAAAAATTCAAAGAGTTTATTTCAGAAACTTCTAAAAACTAGAATATCACAGTTTTCAAATACAAGGCTTTTGATAAATACTAAATATTATTCTTTACAATGATTCTCACTCTGACAGTATAAAAGGTGTTTTTTTTTTTTTTTTTCAGTT
>Ga0209700_106236_pt1 | contig 18775 bp, 6 predicted proteins | sample SiratroredBW_FD_187528 | JGI IMG/M metagenome (GOLD analysis project Ga0209700, IMG submission 187528) | Root nodule microbial communities of legume samples collected from California, USA - Siratro red BW (SPAdes) (version 2) | ecosystem: Host-associated > Plants > Roots > Nodule | place: USA...
AAAAAAAAAAAAAAAAAAAAAGTAAAACAATGTTTTCACGTAACTTAAAAATAGGAAACAAAAACGATTTGGAATAAGTTAATAGAAAAATGTTTCCAACAAAGTTTTGTATAAATTAGTTTAATATTATGAAAAAACTTATTTTATTTATTTCCTTCTCATAAAACTATTCGCAAATAAATTGATTTGAACATATAATTGAATTAATTTAATAACAAAAGAAATATATTAAAGACTGGAATACTCAAATTTTAGAACCAAGTTTACTTAATTATGAATTATAATAAAAAGTAGAATAATTTTTTTGTCTAAGTCATCAAATAAAATCACAGATACCAAAATGTTAAAGTTAATAGATAAATATGCCTCATAAATACGTCATAAGGGATTACAATTTTTCAATAATTTTTATTACTTCACTATTATTGATGAATTTTAATATCTATTTTTTTAAAAGATTTTAATATCATATTTTCAATTTTTCACACTTTATTGATTATTTAAATAAGTGCATTGTTGTATGATAAAAAAAGACATCAAAATGTCTTATTTAAAAAAAAAACTATGAAATGGTGTTATTTAATATATATATATATATATATATATATATATATATATATATATATATATATATATATATATATATTTCAAACTTTTTGGTGATGCTTCAATACGCAATACACCTTTAACAAATAAGTAAAATATGTGAAAAATTAAGAAAAACAAAAATAAAATATAAAAACATTAAATATTAAATTTATAAAATAATAATAATTGAGTAATTAAAAATGTAATTGAGTTTTTTAATATTTAATAGAAAAAATAATAAGAAGATAGAGAATAAGCCCAATTGATTTTCGGTAGTATGATTGGGCTGGGCCTTAGAATAGAGATGGCTGATGAAGGGAAAGAATGAATGATACAAAATTTAGGCAGAAAAAATGGAAGTGAAAGTTTGAATCAATCGCCGGAAAAGATGAAGCTGAAGCAGTTGGAAGGCCTTCTTGGTGGTCTTCAGCAGTTCCCTCAACCCAAGGTAAAGCTTTATCCTTTCTCTCTATCTTTCCACCATCTCACTTTCTTCTGTGAATTATGATTGTAACATAACATTGGACACTCACTTCTTCCTTGTTTGTGCTTGTGGCATGCAGGTGGAGCTTGAACAGTACCCAACGGGACCCCATATTGCTTCTCGAATGCTTTTCACTGTGTTCCCTCATTCCCTTTATTCACCCTCTTTTTTCATTTCACTCTCCATTCTAACTTTACTTATCAAATGTGCTAAAGTTGGATTCTTTTGCCTTATACCATGTTCATTTTGCTGTGGTTGTTAATGGGTATTTTTTTATCGTGTGCTTGTTTGTGGAATTTGGCCTCTCTAGTGTATGCAAATGCAACCTGTGTTGGTTACACTTGCTTGTGTCATGATGTGTTTGGGAACATCTAGTTATGATTCTTGTTGATGACAATTTTGATTGGCTTTTGGGGTTTAAGACCATCTTTAGAGCACTTGCTTGCTGTTCTGTGGTAGGGATTAGGGGAAGATGGGGAGGGTATTTTAGGAAATCAAGTCAATTTGTATGCAAGTGTGTGTGGATTTGCAAATATTTAGGGAATAGTTTTTGCATGGTAAAATAGTTATGGTAATTTCCACTTTGCTAAAGTTCTGTTCCTTTTCTGTTAATGACAACCAGGCAGAGAATTCTTTTGGGGATGTGACTGACAAAGTTGTGGCTGACTTTGGATGCGGCTGTGGTACGTTAGGTATTGCAGCTGCCCTTTTGAGTGCAGAGTGAGTTGCATCTTTCCCTGCCTACTTTTTGTTTCTCATTCCCTTACTTTTTTATTGTTACCTGAATCAGAGTGGAGATTAGAATCACAGTATGGTATCCTAAAATTTTGAATTTCATGCTCAAATAAGATGCTTTTGTATTACTGTATTTAATATTCTCTTGACTTTTCTTAGCATTGATCAGACATGTTCTTAGCATCGACATTGATCCAGAATCTCTTGAAATAGCTACTCTTAATGCGGAGGAACTTGAGGTATTGTCTTTCTGCTAATTGTTGTGGTAAATGAGTGCATAGTTTAATAGGTTTTGATTTTCAATTTCCTAGATTTAATATATAAGTAGGCACAATATTCACCTTATAAACCAATTTTGTGAAGATGAGTTAGGTTTAAACTTACTTCTTAATATGGTATCAAAATCTGGTTTTTCTTATTTACCAACTTAAACAGAAACAAGTATGTCCGCTATAGTAAAGACCCAATAGTAGTTAGAATCATGAGAAGTTTGTTAAGATAAATTGATGGTACTTGATTGGAAAAAGAGGGAGTGATGTCAAGAGGCAAGTGGTACTCTTCATATAGCTCGCAATGTAAGAATGCATTGTTGACATCCAATTGTTTAAGGGACCAATTATAAATGCACCTAGAGCCAGGAGAAGTCATACACTGGTAAGTTTTTTAACAAGGGAAAACGTGTCAAGGTAATCTAACCTTTTGATGTGGTTGTAACCTTTGGCAACAAGACGTGCTATATATCTTTCTATCCTAATGAGTTTTGTTGAGCCTATTGTGTCACTTGTTATCAAACCATTCACATACTTAGTCTCACGCATGAAATGGCGATGTCTCGTGAGTGGGTGTATTGTAGATCTCACATCAACTAAGATAAGATCAATTTACAATATATAAATGGAGGCAATATTCACTTATAAGACAATTTTGTGAGGATGAGTTAAACTTGAATTCACTTCTTAAGAGAGTCTCTTGTTTGAGAAAAAGAATAATAATTTTCTGTATGTTTTAAATATTATACATAAAACTGGAATAAGAGGAGATGAATAGTGATCATTATTAGTATTCCTTAGATGCAATGAATAAATCTTTTATGTCAAATTCAATAATTATGTTAAAAGTTGACTACTGATAGCTGATGCACAACATTCTTTTTGTTATTCTGTTAAAACTGCAGCTGGACATGGATTTTATTCAGTCTAATGTCTTGGACTTGGGATGGAGAGGTAGCTTTCCACGTCATCTCTCTCTTATAATGCCATAACATTGTACAAGTTTGCATCTTGAAGCATAAGTATTGTTAATGGGTACATGCAGCATAACTTTTATCTTTGAAGTTTGCAATTATTATTGGGATTTTGGAGCAAGCCCAGTCTGAATGAAAGCTTGTTGCTTGGTGCAATTTACTGATCTCCCCGCCTTTATGCGACAATTATTTTCACTCTCTAAGTTGCTTATATGGCTCTAGCAACTATAACTGAGAGTTTAATAGATTAAACTTTGTTTCTGAATTGACTCTTTAATTGCTATAGTACTAGACATATTCTTTATGTATCATTTATATGACTCATGTCATGGACATTGTATGTTATTACAAGTACTCCATTTATCAAAGACTTGTTCAAGTAGTTGCTAAACAAAATGATCAAGTGAACCAGTCATCAACTTAAGGGGAAAGCTGTCTGAAAAAATTTCTAAATCTAGATTTTATATTTTGCTGAATTATTTCCTCCAACAAGCTCATGGTTATCTTGGTATTCTCTAGGTCCAATTGTTGATACAGTGATAATGAATCCCCCATTTGGTACTCGTAAAAAAGGTGCAGATTTGGATTTTCTCTCTGTTGCTTTGAAGGTAAGCAATAACATCAAAGCTTGGTTATAAATGCAAGAATGATGGAAATTCTAATATTATCTGTGTGCCATATATTGCTTTGTCAGGTTGCTTCTCAATCTGTTTATTCCTTGCATAAGACTTCAACAAGAGATGTAAGTCGTTTTTATCTTAAATTTTAATTACTAAATTGAATAGTTGAGGCCTCCAAGCATGATCAAATTTTTATAACTTATTATCTCCTGTGCCATATATTAGTTTGTTTTTTTCCCAGAAGGTATATCAAGCCATAAGTTACTGACCATCGCATTCTACTACTTGAACCTTTGCACTTAGATTTTGACCATTGTGGTATCATTCTATCAAGCTTATTCTATACTTCCTTCTAGTTATACTTTATGGATCTGGCTTGCTTTGAGTTTAGGCATAGCATGAATCAATTATATATATGTTTTTAGACTAAAACCGATTAGAGGGTTCAGGTTGCCGGTTTAATATGAAATTTTAGCCAGGAAGTTTGAGACAACCATTCTTTTAAATTTTAGTGATAACATGATTAGGTATTGTACTTTTGCATCCTAGACTTTATTTCTTTAAATGATTCATTGATTTTAGTTATTTCTCCGTGACCTATCCTCATTTTTTCATATGTTGATTCATTATTAAATACATATGCTTATTTAAATACAATTCCTATCAATTCATTATTAAATACGTATACTTATTTAAATACCTATCCACACAGAAGTTTTCTGCAGTATTAGAAGTTAAGTTCCCTACAAAATACAATCACCGCCAATGTCTTTCTCACTGATTGCTTTGTTCTTTTATGTTTAGTGCATAAGCATGAATTCACATGTAATCTATAATTCTGTGTAGCCTCTAACAGTATGACAGGATTTTCTCCCCATTTGTGACAACACCGTGATTCAATTTTATCTGATTGCAGCATGTGAAACGAACAGCATTAAGGGATTTCAATGCTAGCAGTGCTGAAGTTATATGTGAGGTGAGTGAAGTTTACTTCACATCTGATGTTTTTTAGTCTTGCTATTAAAGTTAATTTGTTTCTGTATAGAATCATGTTTTTCTTGCATGAAAAATTTATAATCCTCTTTCTATTCATTTCCTCGTAAGGAACAATAGCTCCAGTTTTCTTAGTTTATAGTAACCATTGTACAATTTACCGAACTCTTTTTTTTCTTGCTTTGGCAGCTTCGGTTTGATGTACCAAAAATGTACAAATTTCATAAGAAGAAGGAAGTAGATATTGCTGTGGACCTCTGGCGTTTTGTTCCAGCAAGTCATCAAAGAAGTACTTGATGCAGACAAGGATAGTGTATTGGAATGGATGATAAGACTGCAAGTAAAAGGAAAATTTTGGGCACCTATAAAAGAAACCTTCTCTATGTAACAAGCTCTCGCACGTAAAGTAGGTCGATGGCACTTCTTTAGTTGTGTGTATCTATAAATTCAATAGTCGAGAAGTTACAGTGCTCTTTCTGCTTATACGTATATGGATCTTCCTCAAGTTGGTTATATCTAATTATGAAACTTAGTGATGTTCTTAATAATCCATTACACGAAGTTGCTTGTGAACTTTTGCTATCACATCCATAAGACAAGATTTTAAAGAAATTTCTTTGCTCCACATGTGGAGCATGGCACTTTCTTGATCTTGTGAACCTTTCAGACAATATTATACTCCTTCTATTTCATATTTGATTATTTATTTAGCGTTGAATTATTTTCTTTAAGTTCGTTTTCGAGTAATTACTTTTAATCTGAAAAGAAAGAAACTTTAGTCGATCAGTAAAGAATGGAGTGATTCATAATGAAACATCGTGTAGTTTAATTATTTATTTGAAAGAGGGGTGCGAAAATGCTCTAGATTTTGTGGTTGTAAATTAAGCATAAAGATTTTTGAAACTTATGTACTAGTTGCATTAAATCTTATTGGTTATGATGAGACAAATTTAAAATAAAAAGAATATGGCACGAGATTGAATTCCAATTTGGACATGGCATGATAACTATTTGACTTCTCAGAGCAACAAATGCCTTTGTCGTTGATAAGATTGCAAAAGCTCCGGGGGGAGGTTGGAAGTCTACATGGTTTTGCATTGATTAATTCAACTTACACCATTTAGATTTAAATGAATTGCTCTATGAGAAGTAACTAGTCAAGAATTGATGAATTCAGTAATTCAAAGCTTACAAAACTTGTAACTCAAAAATGCATCCACTAATATTTTTCAGCACAGAAACTGTAGAGAATTAACACAAAATTTAGTCCTCGTGTATCCTCAATGTAGATACAGATCAGGAAAATAAGTCCCTGCCGATTGCACATTTGGTTATTAAGATGAAGAATAAGTTACTGCTTCCAACATTGGTCCCTCCCTGTTCCATAATCTTCCATATGCTTCTACAACAAGCATAAGGATTCACCACTACCATTCATGCTTGATGGCACTTCTGCTAAGGTTATGCTGCTACTGCTGTTTCTGTTTCAGCTGTTTCTCCAAGGGTAAACCGAACAAATCGCCGCACTCTGATGTTTTCTCCTAGTGCAGCCACAGTTTGCTTCACCAAGTCTTTCACCAAAACACTGTCATCCTTGATAAAAGGCTGCTCCAGAAGAGCAAGCTCCCCGAGCCTCTTAGAGACCCTTCCCTCCACAATCTTTTCTCTGATGTTCTCTGGTTTTGAAAGAAGGTCCTCTCTCTGCCTTTCAAGGTCCTTTTCTTTGTTCACAATAGTCTCGGGAATATCTTCAATGGATACAAACTGCACCTGTGGGCTGGCCACCACTTGCATTGCAAGATCACCAACCAACTCCTTGAATTTCTCACCTCTACCCACAAAGTCAGTTTCGCAGTTCACTTCAATCAGAACGCCAATGCGTGAATCATGAATGTATGAACCAATTCTGCCTTCTGCTGCTAGCCGGCTAGATTTCTTGTCAGCAGTGGAGAGACCCTTTTTCCTCAGGTATTCTTGGGCCTTTTCAAGATCCCCTCCAGTTTCAGCTAGAGCTTTCTTGCAGTCCATCATCCCTGCTCCAGTTTCTTCCCTCAATTGCTTAACCAATGAGGCTGAGATTGCTACTGTTGATTTCCTGCAGCAGAATGTTGAACAATTTAAGATTAGCAAAAGACGTACCTTAGAAACTTAGATTACTTTCACCTATTTCAAGAATAAACTATAGACAATATTTGTGTATGCACAAATGTTGCAGGTAGGTTGGGAGTAAACAAGTATTAGAAAATGTAAAATCAAACATATAGATACAATATGTAGTCTTACACTATTTTACTAATAATTCCAAAATGATTAAGGTGTTAGAATTATTTGTAAAAAGACTAAAACGAGAAACCCATTGCTTCCACCCTTTTACATATAACTGAGTAAAATTCATTCATAATTTAATGCCATCACCAACACAATGTCTCCAATGGCATGATTATGCCAATTATAGCATCTATTTCTGAATCTTAATATTGCATATTCCAGTAACTAATCACCTAAATTTCACAACTTAATTACTCAATAATAAAAAAAGAATTAATAGAACTGCTTACTTTGGCTCAGTCTCCTTGGCTTCTGCCACAGCAGGTTGCTCAGTCTCCTTGGCTTCTGCAACAGCAGGTTGCTCGTTTGCTGGTGTAGGTGCTGGTTTTGCCGCAGTTTGTGCAGCAACTTCAGCAGCAAAATCCTGACTTTTCTTCTCTAAGCCCTCCCCAAGGTTGAATCGCACAAACCTCTTAACTTTAATATTTTCTCCAATAGTAGCAATAGTTTGCTTGACCAAGTCCTTTACTGCTACCTTATCATTCTTAATGTAGGGCTGCTCAAGCAATGCCAGCTCCTCTAGTCTTTTATTTATCCTTCCTTCGACAATCTTTGATCTTATTTGCTCTGGTTTTGACAAAAGATCTTCTTTCTGCATTTCTATCTCTTTTTCTTTGTTAACGATTTCCTCAGGAACATCTTCAGTAACAAGATACTCTACTTGAGGGCATGCAGCCACTTGCATGGCTATATCATCGACAAGATTTTTAAAAATTTCACCTCGGGAGACAAAATCTGTCTCACAGTTTACTTCTACCAAAACACCTATCCTGTTGTCATGGATGTAAGAACCAATCCTTCCTTCAGCAGTGACCCTGCTTGCTTTCTTTTCCGCACTCGATAAGCCTTTTTTCCTAAGGTACTCTTGTGCTTTAATAATGTCCCCATCAGTCTCTGATAGAGCTTTCTTGCAGTCCATCATTCCAGCTCCTGTTTCTTCCCGAAGTTGTTTCACAAGTGCTGGAGCTATAGTTGCTGCAATCCCAAAAAAAGGGCGAAAGATTAATATTAGAAATCGTGTGCAAGAATGCAAAGAAAAAAGCCAAAAGTTGGAAAACTAAGAAATATCAATGAACGTCAAGTGTTGTTTGTAACAACTGTCATAATTATCCCCCAAAGGCAATGCCATTGATCCACTTGGAATTGCAGCCCTGCATTGGTCAGTCCAACTCCCAGTTGGACCTAGTTCCAATATAGCAAACTTGTTATATATAAATGTTATTAAAAGACTGAAACTATGCACACTGTATCATGTCCTGCACTTCTCCCCAATATTTAAATAAAAACTAAAATGAATGTGTAAATTGATCTTGCTAAAATACTTCAGTTTAATGAAAATCAGATGAAATTTAAACCTTTACTTGAGCCTTCCCCTGAAGTAGCACCAGTTTGTCCATCAGAACTAGATAAACTGGCATTTTTCTCAGATGCAATTGCAATCTCTTTCTCTTCAGGTTCTGAGGTAAACGAATTTTCATTCTCTGTGACAGGGGTCTGCTTTTGCAATTCTTCTACAGGGTTATCCGAGGAGGTTTCTACAACTTCAGTGGCAGAACTTTCTGGAGAAGGAACTTGATCATTTTCTTCTGTTTCATCTGTTTGCATAGATTAACAGTTCAAGAGAACTCCTTTCATAACAGTAGACAAAAAAAGAAAAAGAAAATCTGTTTGCAAGATAAGGCAATTATAATTGGCCTATTGAATCAGTTACATAAAACAAGTTATTAGGATCACAGTGGAAATGAAATGGAAGCAATACCATGTAATATATGAACATCAATTTTGAGAAACAAACCAGAAAAATAGGAATTATAAAGAAATTGAAGAATAAACCTTTATTCGAGCTTCCCTCAGGAGACAACTCGCCACTCAAACTAGAGTCACCATCATTGATCTCAGGAACAGCTCCAACATCATCAACTGCTTGTGATGCAAAGGAAATATTATTTGATAAATTAATTGGAAAGCTCTGGTACATGAATCTAATTGCACAAAATATGTTTGGTTTTAGACTTACAATCTGTATTTCTATATTTAAGAATGAATTAGAAAGACAAATCGATAGATAATTGTTATAGCAGAGAGAGTGGGAGATAGATTAAACAGAACCTGCAGTTTCTTGCAGGGCTTCAGCACTCAATGCAATGTCTGATTTGGTAATAGTACCATTTCCATCAGGGCTAGGTTCAACCGCATCAGTATCAGTTAGTACTGCAGCTGCAAATTCTTCCACTGCATTAGAAGTTTGTGATTGTTTCTCATCTACCGTGACAATTTCATCAACTCCGCTTTCTAATACATTCTCAACAGTTGTTTCAACAGGTGAGTCAGTTTTCAAATCGCTTGTTGTGTCCTCTGTCTGAGTAGCTTCCTCAATTGTTGGATTTACTGTGGAGAGATCCTCTTCAGGAGTCAAACTTCCAGAAACTACCTCTTCTTCCTTCTCAATGGGAGTATCTACTCCTGGTGTTGGGCTAGAAACATTGCTGACTAGATTACTTTCGTCATCCACGATAGCTGTTGAGGAACCATTTGTTGCACTGGTTCCCACATTTTTCTCATTTGCAGAAATATCACCTTCAACATCCAGTTTGACTGCAGGGGGAACATCATCTGTCAACTTGCTGCTTACTGGTTCACCTTGTACATCAGGAACATCCAATACAGTTTCCCCTTGCTTGACAGTTTCATCAATTTCTTCCAAAGTTGTTCCAGGTGATGGCTTTTGAACTTCACTCTGAGGTTTCTCCCTCTCATCCAGAAAAGAAGAAATATCCTTGTTTTTACGAAAAGCCAACACAAAAGGGTTTGTTGCAGAATGGACAACTCCTTGGTTAAATGTTGAGGCCGAATCTGTAGTATCTTCCTCCTTCTTCATAGTCAATGTTACTTGTCCTCTATTGATACGCAAAACACGTACATTAACTTCTTGACCAACCTCCAGCCTAGTGTTTCCCATAACATTATCAAATCCATCATCAGGTTCCTCAGATATAGGTAGAAATCCTTCCTCCCCTTCAGGAAGAGATATAAAAGCACCACTCCTAGCCAGATTCTTCACTGAACCAACCAGTAGCTGCCCTACGACAAATTTTGTGCTTTTCACCACATTATCTTTCCTTGAACTGGGTTTTGAAGTGCTCCTCTTCCCAGATCCAGTTTTCTCTGTCTTGACGGGTGCATCTTTTCTTTGCTTACCAGTGTCAGCATTTTCACGCATAGAGAGAGAAATACGCCGAGTTTCATTATTCACTTCAATCAGCTTCACCTTCACTTCTTGGCCTACAGAAACAACACTTGCAACATCTTTAACATAGCTATCACTCAACATTGAAATATGAACAAGGCCATCTGTGAAAGCACCAAAATCAACAAAGGCACCAAATGGCTGGATAGATTTTACTTTCCCAGTAAAACTTGCCCCAGGAATCAAATCCTCATTCTTTACAGGAGGCATCTCACTTTTCCTTGCAGGTCTTGAACGCCTGGCTTTAGCTGTATCAGGGTTGGCATCAGACTTAGAAGATGAATCTTCAATTATTCCAATTTCATTTGAAGAAATTTCACCAGAACCTTCATCTGCAACAGGTGGACCTGCTTCCTCCACTGCCACATCTGTTTCTGTAGCTGATATGGAGGTTCTAGACTTCTTATGAAAAGAGCGTATACTTTTGTTTTGTGGAAAGGTTCCACTGGCAACAAATGAAGGTAATAAAAATCTCCAAGATGATGATCCAGGTTTTACAGTGCTCCGTGACAAGTTGATTCTTGTTATAGTGCTATTCTTCCTTGTTGAATAGGTGAATCCAGGAATAATTGAAACATTGCCAACAGAGCATGGTATTACAGGATTCATGTTGGCTTGAATTTTGAAACTTTTTATATATATTCAGAATCAGTTCATCTGTCACCTTGAGAAAACATATGAAGGATATGAACATCAGTAAGAACACCTATTTGGCCACTATACAACGATATAAATTTATTTCTCTGTTGGAAAAAAATTGCATCAATCAGAAAACTTTACAAATACACAAATCACATTACATAACCTGCTCCATATATCAGTACCAATGTTCACAAAACCATCAAGCATAATCACATCTTTTACAAATCATGAGTAAATTTTTTACTACAATGCAGTTAAAATGACTCCATGATAACTATCCCAGTTGAATTTTACTGCAACAAAGAAAATCAATGAATCAAGTTTACATGGCAAATGCCTGGAGATTTGGTATATCAGGATTTCCATTTTGTGTAGTGGGATAATTAACCTCACAAATGCCGTATTTAATGATATAAGAGCCTATTTGGTCTGAGAAAATATTTTCTAAGTTCATTTCCCATTTTCATCAATAATTATAAAAAAATGTCCTGTTTTAACTTTATTTCCTATTTCCAAAAATATGTACATCAATCAATGAAAACAGTAACAACAAAATCTCACCATTTTCCATACAGATGTTTGCAAACATGAAACTAAGTGGAAAAAGAAGTAGCATTTTTGTATTAATGAAATAAAAAACAGAAAATAGGAATGAAAACTGTTTTCTTCAATCAAATAGAACCTACTTTTTCTTAAAATTGTTAGTCCGACACCCCACAATATGATTCGGTTACAGTCATCTAATTGCTTTACTCATACATGAGGTTCAGAAGTTTACAAAGCTCCAACTTCAACTATTTCACCTTGTTCAAAACCCAGAAAGCTGAGTTGTTGAATTTCAATATCTGGTTTTGCCAATACAACTCTAGCATTTTCAGTTATCTCCTTTGTGTCATCGATGTTAATGACAAAATAACATAAACACAAATTACCAGCCAGTGAAAATTGGCATTTCTATATGAATGTAACAAGCAACATCACATGGTACCACATTCCATTACATGTTAAAACTACAACAAGTAAAGACAATTTGAAAACCACACCCCACAAATGTAAATCAGGCCTGCAAATTAAACCAATAAAACAACAAGTCCTTTTAGGTTCATTTCACAAGCATATAACTGGCAAGGCCATGAAACCACACGAGTCCTTTTGCAAAATTAACAAAATTAGCTTAGTGAAGTATCCTGCATAGGAATATATTCTTGCTCAATTTCAATTACATAGTGGGAAAAGCATGTTTCGACTAGACTTTGCAACAGTTATAAGTATGTCCAAAGTTCAATTAAGAAATTCTAACCCAGTACTGTAAAATTCACACAACGATAAGAAGTGGCACGGAGAAAACAACAACAACCCATCATAGTTTGAAGCAGAATATGTACCTCGGAAGCCTCAAAAGGCCAAAAAATTCACAGAAAATTTGGGACAAAAAAAAAAGCGAGTGAAAAATGAAGTCTTTGTGGTGAAACAGGAAATGGGTATGGATGATGATAGATAGAGGGCGGAAGTGGAAGGAGGGGAATGAATGGCGAGGCTTTAAATCCTTATCTTGAGCCAACGTTGTTGTTTCTCGTCTTTGGTTCCAAATAAACGCTGAAGCTGATCGGCTTCGGCTTCAGCCGAATGAGCCACGCTGAACACTGAGCCGTATGATTGGGCTTCAGAGCCCAATTTGATAAGCCCGTTAAAATTGGGCCTAGAGCCGGGCTTAGCCACTAAGGGATTGAGAAAAACTATACTCCGTATTTTGTCAACCTGGAAAAAAAAAAGTATTCATATTTAAATTTTAGCAGTATTATTCTATATCGTAATTTATAAAAAAAATTACAAAATTATAAAAAATATATTTTTTTTTTCAATTTTCAAAGTGGTTTCAATCAATAAGAGTGCGTTTAGATGAGTATATCAAGAGTGTGTTGTTAATATTTTTGTTTAAATTTTGTTATGTGAATTTTTTATGCATATAACTAAAAGGAGAGTGTTGGGTTTGGGTGAAAACTCTTAATTATGTGAAAGGGAATTAGGACATTAAATTATAATCATTAAATTAAATTTTCCAGTTCAGATTATGTCTTCTTTACAATTTCACGTAATTTTTTAAAAACTTCGTGTGATCTTTGATTAAAAAGAAAAAATACATGAAATTTTTAAAAACATAATTTAAGCTGATAATTTGAAGTTAATGTTTATAATTAAATCTTCATATTCCTCAAAATAATTAAAAATTTTCAGTTAATAACTTATTAAGTATTTGATTAAAAGCTAAAAAAAAATTTAGAATCGCTTAAAAAGTTATAAATAAATTTAAACTGATTTCTTCAAAATAAGGTGGACTAAAACAAGCTGATTTAAAAAAAAATAGCAATTTTTTTCTTCAGAAAATCGTACTCACTATTTTTAAGATTCAAAGAGAAATCATATATGAAGAATAGAATGAAATTATAACTGCTAATTAGAAAACTAATTATGATAAAATGTAATATCATGAATAGCAAAGTACGAGGTTATTAAAATCTTAATAATTGATTACATGAATTAGTATTCGCAAACGTGTTACGTAATGCAAATTATTAATAGCAATAAAATTACTCACAAAAAAAAAATTAAATTATTCTCTCTTTTTGTTATTTAAAATTGTAGTTCCTTCACGTCATAGGTGTGTTTATAAACACGTATTATAATGCGTAAGTTTTTAAGTTGAGCGTACAACATATATATACTTCAGATTAGATCATTCATCTATGTAATGAAATCTAACTATAGTATTATATTAATCATGTTTGTTTAATTGAACAAATTAATTTGATTAATTAATTATGCGTTCAAATTTTGTATTTATCCCTCTTCAATAAATATTAAATAGGAACAAACAGATGGACATTATCATATAGTTAAATATTAATATGTGATGCCATATTTTCTGTCATGAATCATGATACATATCCGGTGCTATATTTAATTATGAATTCAACATTCTATTAAGATCACGTTTTGTGTGTCTGCATTAGAGATTAGTAAGAGTTTATCCATAAATAAACTTCTTGTCCTCAATTATTTTCTATTAATTAAAAAAACGATACACTAAAAAGTACAACATTTAATACATGTTAAAAAAACTAGAATTTCGTTCGAATTCAATACAGTTTATATTTGACTCCTCAACAAATACCTTTACAAACACATTTATTTTCCAATAAAAAAATTAATCAATTACTCGAAAAGCATAGTTGTATAGCAAAAAAAAATAGTGAAAATATCACTCATAACACGTGTACAAAATAAGTTATTATGCTACACCTACACGTAAATAGCCACAATAATATTTAATTTGTCATATGATTGTATTGGGAACAGTTAGGTGAGTTCAAATGTGAAAAGAATACTATATAATAAAAAGAAATAATGCATGATTAGTCATGATGTGAACCCAACAGCTACAACAGTAAAAAAATAAATAAAAAATCAGAATATTATATATGTGGTGATAGAGATAAACTTTCTTAAATGAGAACTATTAACTGAAAACCAAAAAACTATTTGTATGTCAAATTTTAATTTCCTCCAATTATAACCAGATTAAGCTACTAAATTAAAGACTAATCTTATTTATGATAATGATATAATAGTAATTAGTTTAACATGGAGTCATCAATTAATGTACGGCTGCATGCATATTCGAAACGTGGGCAAAGAGACAAAGGTTAATTACTTTGATTGACACACAATGTCCAAATACATTTGTTTAAGTACTTGTGAAATTATTTTCTAGTTCTCACTGCTATACTAGGTTTATCTTTACCTAGTTTTGTTTTGGACTAGGTTTCTATTTGTACTTGATTAAGTTTAGAATCAAGTATAATTCCTGTGTATGATTGCAATCGTTCTACAGTAATCCCTTTGTTAGAAGTTAATCTTGAACGTCTAAGAGAAAAAAATAATTAAAAGCTAAAATCAAAATTAGTAAGTGTGTAGAACTAACCAAAGTCATTTTTTGAGAAACTAAAAACTGAAGGGTTGTTGGTTTATGAAACAAAAACCTAGAGGAAATGTTTCTTTTAAAAAAAATCTTCAAAATAACACCAGTACTACTTTTTAAATGAATAATATCTTACTTGATAATCATAATAATATCTCATAAAACTTGATCATGGCTTTTATTACATTGTATGGTTGTCACATAACATAATACTTATAAATACTTTAATTAGTCATTATATCAATCAACTATTTCTTTTAAGTAATAACAATTTTATAAATAATGAAATAATGAGATTATTTTAATCCATATAAAAAAAACAAAAAACAAAGAAAATGAAATAAAAATATGAGTACTTCAGAATTAATTTTAGAAACTAAAAGTGAGTATTTCAAAAATACAATAATAGAATAAAATTTTAGGTAAAAATTATTAACTCTCCACATGATAGAATAAGAAAACAATAGTATTACTTCTAACTAAATATACCATAAAATTAAGGCAAATAAATTCTTTCACTCAAAATTTATTTTATTTAAGTGAAGAAATCATATAGTTATTGGCTTAAATATTAGAGATTTATTTCAATTAAAAATAAAATAAAATTATAAGATATAATTCGATATAAATCTTAAATTATAAATTTGTTTTATAAAATTAAATTAATCTTATTTCTTAACACAGTATCAAAATTGTTAAACGTATTAAATGACTAAATATTAGATCAAATTATAATATATAAATTAACGTAAAACCTCTTACAAATCTATATAATTAAGAGATTATTAACTTTTGAATTTTTTTTTTAATTTTTAGAAATACGATTTCAAATATAATTATTGGTCAAAAATTTAACTTATTCGATTCTCATCATTTTACTGTAACAAAAGAAAACAAAGTAATCACATATAAATAGTTTCAACAATGGAACAAATGTTCCTCTACCAAATAGAAACTAAACTAGGGTATTTTTTTCAATTGTCACTTTTCTAATTACATGTCTACCAATTCGTATTTATGTGAGAAAAGTTGGGGTAAGATACAGTATTTGTAATATTCTTCCTTTACCAGTAGACTTTTTCCCAACTAACCCACTCTCTTGATTTGTAATGAATCACCACCGAACCACAAGGCTCTCTTGAAAATGTCCAAAACTTTCTTTGATACTTTTTCAAAAAAGAGAAGCATAGAGACAAATTTGATGATACCAAGTTTATCTATACACTATTCTTCCACCTATTGACAATTTTGCATCATAGGATTCAAATTACATGTGTTCATGTTAGGATTCAGGATGTTTAAGACTAAATTTATAATCTAATAGAGGAGTAGGTATGGGTGTGTATCCATGTACTTGTAGACAGTAACAATTAGATATGAGAGATTAAAAGATTACAGATTTAAAGTATAAAATAATGTTTGAATAAAAACATATTTGGTGATTTGTATTATATTTGTTTGTTAAGTTCAGAAAATTGATTGATTTAATTGTATTGTATTTCGTGTTCTATGTAAAGTAGTGATGAGATTATTTTCTTATTATTCGAATGTGCAGGAAGGTTATTGTATTTTTTTTATGTAACAGAATTCGAACACTTCTTAAATAATTTTATAAATTCCATTCTTTGCTGTAAAAAATATATATATATATATATATATATATATGTATGTATTCATCTTATATACACAAACCAAGGGACTCGGAGGAATAAATTTCCTTGGAATGCAAAATGTTTGAGGTTGCTTCTAGAAATTATTCTCCAAATTCATTGTTCTTGGAAAAGTTAATCTTTGTCGATCACAAGTAGTTCTCCAAAATGTGTTCACCTATTCATCAATCAAGAAAAGGAACAAACGGTTCTCTTTACTTAAAGCCCTTTGTGCATTTTAACTTTCGCAAAAGGGCAAGTTCTAATCCACCTCCTTCATTGGTAATAGAATCTTATTCTTCCATTATATAATCAAAATAATAATCAACAGAATCATCCCCCTTTTCAAAATCTCCATTAAAAAAAAAAAAAAACAAACTTATATATCCCTCAATGTTATGTCAACCATTTATTTAAGACTGACACATCATCATAGTATATGTTAATTGGGCACAAGCACAGTTTAAGAATATGATACTAACTTTTCTAACTCCTTTTTAATTTTCATGATGATCTTATTGAGATAATTTTATAGATCTGAACACTGATAAAGATTGTGAAGGCACCAAGTAATGAAAGTGATGCCCTTAGGTAATTTAGCATTAAGGAAAAAAAATGGTTATAATGAAATAAAGTTAAGAATTATTTTTTTATCCATAGAAGGCATGTTTTTCTCTTTCCGTGGCATATTATAATTCAATCAGCATGCCTACTAATAATTAAAGTAATTAACTCAACCATGTGTGGAACTTGAATAATAATTTGAACATTGAGAAAATGACATCATGGGTATGGTTGAGATTGCGCTAATAAATTAAGTGTTAAGTACCAAATTGTTGTTTAAAATAAAGTTTATGAGAGCAGATTCTTGTATTAAAAAACAACCAAATTAATCTGAGAGAAGAAAATCTGGATGACACGTGAAAAGGACAGAGTATCTGTCATGTCATGCATGACCAAATGTGCCTCCTCCATGAGTCAATACATAGACACAACTAATCAATTTCAAGAATTTCAATTCACACTTTTCATACAAAAAGAAAAATTAAATTGAAATTAGGGTGTGTGATGTATGTACACATGTCTACGTAAAGAGATGATGAAGAAATAATCAAAGAACTCAGAAAACGGAATGTTAAATGCAATAATAATTCATATTCCCTGTCTCTGATGCATGCCACAATCAACCTAATGTTTTCTTCTCGAAAATGATGAGACTGATTATTATTCGAAATGTAAAAATCTTCAAAATAGATTTGACCCTTTTAACAAAAAAAAATCTTGGACATGATCAGATAATCGAATCTCCACTAATACATTTTAAAAAAACTAATTATTCACTAATTTGTTAGAGTATATCAATATTTTAGTATAAAGGTGTAGGGTATCTATATGTTTGGACATTTTATTTAAAACTTGAAAAGGAAATTTAAATAAAACTATATATATTATAAGTCTAAAAGTCATTATTTGCATAGGAATGACGAATTTAGGTTACTAATGAGGTTTATTATTAGTAGATTGATCTAACATCATTTTTTTAAATAGGGGAATACTTTTAGATTGTTTTCATAATCTCTTATTTATATTTCAAACTAATTTTGGAGTACATTTGTAGGTATTTTTCTTCTTCCAATCGAGAAGAAAGAAATAGTTTAACTTAGATATTTCATCAGGATTACATAAGACAATCTGAGTACCTATGAAGTCCAGATACTAACACGGACATGGATACGACACATACACTTAGACACGTGTAGTCTCCAAAATATAATTAGGATATAGGGACACAGATCTATACATATATAATCTAGATATTTTTTATTATATATAGGATTTTTTTCTTATGTGTAACAAGTTTATAAATTTTTAAAAAATTGTATTATTCTCCTTTAAAATTATGTTAGAACGTATTAGAATTATCAAACACTTAAGAACTGTCTTTTGAATTTGATACTTCACCGATACGTTGTATGTGTGTTAGTATTTCAATACGTGTCAAACACGGAACATAACACCTAAAATAAAGTATTCGAGCTTTATATCTAAATATTTCAAGTTAGTTTCACAATACAACAAAATCTTATTAAAACAATCTATCAAATATACTGGATTGAATTGAAGAAGACAATTCATTTAAAACTGGTCCATGACACATCAGATTCTCTTGTATATCAAGTTAATATGTTTATTGAATATATATATATATATATATATATATATATATATATATATATATATATATATATATATATATATATATATAT
>Ga0209700_106237_pt1 | contig 18772 bp, 13 predicted proteins | sample SiratroredBW_FD_187528 | JGI IMG/M metagenome (GOLD analysis project Ga0209700, IMG submission 187528) | Root nodule microbial communities of legume samples collected from California, USA - Siratro red BW (SPAdes) (version 2) | ecosystem: Host-associated > Plants > Roots > Nodule | place: USA...
AATAATTCTCCCTATATGTTATGACTCACTCCATTGTCTCATAAATTTACTCATTTTCTTTTGTAATTAGGTTTAGTCATGATTGTGGTTTTAAATAGAGATTATAGTTGTTTGATATATGTAGTTTAGCAAGTTTAATTTATCATACACAAGATAGGTTTTGCAAAAAAAAAAAAGAAAAATCACCAAAAGAAAAATTTATTGATAATTTTGTATTTATTTGACAACAAATATGAACTTTTATTAATAATTATTTTTCTAACTAAAATTACACATGAGTATATTTGTTGATATATTTCAAGTTATTTGGGTACAAATAACATTATTTATGAAAATATATTGGTATTTATTAGAAAAATTCGTCAATAATTTCCTTCCTTTAAATTACAAATATATATTGATAAATTTTACTAACATTTGTCAATAGCCCCTTAAAAAAGTTAATGAAAATTTTGAATTTTTGAAAAATTATATTAACTAATAATAAAATGATTTCTTGTAATGATAGTTTAGTCAATTGTAGGTAAATTTTCCAAAATTATTATTGTGTTATTAGTTTAGATTTTTGACCACAAAGAGAGAGAAATAAAAATGTCTCATTTGTGATTACTTGTCTAACAATTATTTCTTACCCAAGATATAACTTTCATTGACAAAACAATTTTTTTTATTTTAACTTAATTGTATATTGAGTAAACACATTACGAATTAGGAATAAACTAAAGATTTTATATCCAATAAAAGAGCTACATTCACACTACATAGAAATAGCATTTTTATAACATTTGAATAAAAAATTTAAATTTAGAAGTCAATGAAATGATTATTTTTCTTTTTTATTAAATTTATTTTATCTATATGTCTTAAGTATATAAGAGACTAATTTAACTATTATTATTGTTAAATATTTGGTGGACTTCACTATAATTTGTTTACAAAAGTAAGACATGGAGATATAACTCCACAAAATTTATCACCAAATTAGTCATTTTTGTTTGAACTGATAAGTAAAAATAAAAAAAAATTAAAAAATAAAAGAAAGGAAAGAAAAAAAGTGAAAATTTTCTTATCTAGATTAAAGAGAAAAGAGTAAAAAAAACTTAAGAATAATTTAATTGATGTGATAATATATATATATATATATATATATATATATATATATATATATATATATATATATATTGAGAAAATGACCAAATGTTTTTGTAATAAAAATAAAATTAGTATTGACACATATGTTTTAGTAGAGATTCTTAAGTTTTACTCATAATCTAAGTCACGTAGATTGAGATATGAGGTGGTGAGAAGATGATGAGGTTGTTCATACACATCGGGACGACCAATAAACACTCGGTATTGAATGTTTGAACTTACCCTAATAGAATTTAGAAACGAGGGGAAAATGATTTTATTCATCATATCACAGTAACCAATACAATGTTTATATATGAAATAAGCAATGATAAAGGCATGGATTGCATGTATCGCTAACAGCTGTAACAAAATAATATTTACAATTGTAATGCAAATCAAAACAAATTAAAGCAAATCATAACTGATTGCCATATACACTAACAATGACACTCAAACTCAAGCTTATTGAAAATAGTCAATAGTTGAGTTTGTCACATAACAAAGAAAATCGAGCTTGGGAGAGTGGTTTTGTGATAATATCAACAACTTTATCAGCATCACGAATAATGAGCAAGAAATACGAATTGGTTGAGCAGCTTTTCTTGAACAAGAAAAGATATCAAGTTCTATATGTTTGGTTATAGAGTGTAAAATATGATTATGACTTTGATTATCTTAGTAGATAATGGGCGTAGCACATTAGATTTGTAATTCTTGAAGACATTGCAACCATAGAATTTCAGAAGTAATAGAGCAAGACTTCTGTATTTAGCCTCTGCACTTGAAAGAACTACCAATGTTTGTTTTCTAAACCACTAGGACACCAAGTTAGGACTAAAGAAAATACTAGCACTAGAGGTGAAGTGTCTACCATCCACATCAGAAGCCTAATCTGCATCACAATAGACATGAATATTGTAGCTACTATTTGAAAGAGCGGCAGGTTGAAGATGCAAACCATATGAAGTTGAACCCTTTTAAGTATCGTAAGATACACTTAACTACTTTCCAATGTTCCATAAGAGGTTCTGCCATGAACTTAAACACTTTATTTATAACCCATTTTTGGTCAAGTAACTGGTACATATTATAAGGCACCAATAATAGATATGTATAATGTAGGATCATCCATATAATCAGAACCCAACTTAAATAGTTTGACTCCTTCAAAAAGAGGAGTAGATATTCCTTTGGCATCAAATGTTCCAACTTTATCAAGAAGATCATAAATGCCTTTTGTTTGAGATAAAATAAGTGATCCTTTACATAGAAGTTTGACCTCAATTTCCAAAAAATATTCAAGATTACCAAGTTGTTTATGAGCAAACTCAGAGTGCAATTTGGAGATAACAGACTGTAACTGCGCAGAAAATGAATATGTGAATATAATATCATCTACACAAATCAAAACATAAACACAATTTGCTTTAGTCTTAAGTGTCATTAGAGAATCATCACATTTGCTCTGAATAAATCCAAGTCCAAGAAGAGTATATGTAAGTCTCTCATACCAGACTCTAAGGACTTGTTTTAACCCATAAATTGAACTATGAAATTTACATACAAGATCATAATTAATGGACACAAAACTAGGGGGTTGAGTCATGCAAAACATCTTCTTGTAGAATCCCATTTAAGAAAGCATTATTAATATCAATCTACTGAATAACCCATTGGTTTTTAGTGGCTAAGGTGGTTTTTAATGGCTAAGGTGAGAACAATGCATATAGTAACAGGTTTAATAGCTGGAGATAATGTTTCAAAATAATCACAACCAAATTTTTTATGAAAAACTTTAGCCATTAGTTGGGCTTTGTATCTATTACCAATGTCATAAGAATTTTCTTTTATGCGAAACACCCATTTACATCCAATTGCAGTGCGTCCAGGAGGAAGAAAAGTGAGAGACCATGTGTTATTGGCCAATAAAGCATCACATTCAACTTGCACAGCCTTACACCAAATAGGAGAGGACAAGGCTTGTTTAACAGTAGTTGGTTCAACAACTGTAAGAAGAAGAGTATGATAGTGATGAGGTTTCATAATACCAAACTTACAACATGTCTGCATAGGATGAATAGAACTAGAACAAGATGAGACAATAATAATAGTAGAATTTGTGTTGTAAGAAGGAAACATATTAGACAACTCAGGAGAAAAAATATGAACAGATGACTTATTTGATAATGAGACATTAGGTGAAACTAAGGACAGAAAACAATCAGTGACTCATGAGTAGCATGTTGAGAGGAAGAGGGAACATTAGTAGATGGTAAAACACCAAAAATGAGAATAAGAGAATGAGACGATGCAAGTGCGAAGATGCAAATTTAAGAGAAAAAGGAAAAGTGTATTCATTGAAAACAACATCTTTTAAGATAAATAATTTACCATGAGAAACCAGGCATTTGTAACCATTGTGACAAGAGGAAAATCCTAAAAAGGTGTAAAGAGTGGAAAAAAAACTCAAGTTTATGATGATTATAAGGACGAGTATGTGGATAGCAAGCACAACCAAACACTTTTAAGAAAGCATAATCGAGAATTTTATGAAACACAATGGAGTAAGGAAAAAAAATGAGGCAAAGCAGAAGTAAGAAACTTGTTAATAAGATAAACAACAATGTGAAATGCATGATCTCAATAAGTCAAGGGAAGAGAAGCTTGTGAAAGCAAAGTAATACCCATTTCAAGAATGTGACGATGTTTACGTTCAACAACACCATTTTGATGATGTTTATGTGGACATATAAGACGATGATGAATCCTAACAGATTTAAGATACTAAGTAAAAGGTATAAATTCTCCCCCCGATCTGTTTGGTTATTTACTTTTCTGATTTAATGTAGTTCAACACATGTTTGAGATTGCTTTAACATATGCAGTGTTTCAAATTTGTGCTTGAGAAAATAAATCCATGTATATTTGTTGAATGCATCAACAAAAGATACATAATAATAATTACATAATAATTATATCCCATGGAGGATTGGACATGTGACTGTCCCCAAAGACCACCAAAGACCACAAAAAAATAAGTAATAAAGGATGATTGTACATAGTAAAAGAAGGTTGAGAACTTAATTATAGTGATGTGAAGCACCCAAGTCAATGAACCAATTTTGAGAATGTTGTTCAAAAATAGATTATGTGGCATATGCCTGTGGTGGATGATGAGACACTGTTTTGGATAAATCTGATGTGATGCAAAAGGAAGTGAAGGTCATGATTGAGACAAATGCTTAGGAAAATAATTATGGTGTGAATGGTAAAATTGTGCAGAATGTTAATGATAATTGTTAGGTGGGGCAAAATAGATTGGATTAAGATGATGATAGCAAACAGATGCAATGGATCCATACTTGTTACAAATTTAACATTGAATAAATCCACGACCATTACAGCCACCTCTTCAATTACCTTTACCTCAATGAAAATAACCTCCTCTTGAAGAATTGTCAAAGAAATAATGTTGAAAGGACTCATAATGTTGCTTGGTTAATAGAACAGTAGGAGCAAAAGCTGTTTGTCATTTTGTCAAGTGAAATTAAGAAAAAAATTATCACTAAGGTTCTTAAACCTCTCAATTATAACTTCTTGAGCAACAAGTAATGATTCAATTTCATGACACAAAAATAGACCAGGTTTGCTATTAATAAGAGAAATGAACGATTCATATTCAATAGGAAGTCCTTCAATAGAATGTCAAGTTGCTCTTGTTCAGAGACAGGATCACTAATAAAATGAAGTGAATGAACCAATGTTTTGAGATGAAATAAGAACTCATTAATTGGACGATCACCTTTCTTTATAGTCCACAACTTAATTTGTAGTTGTTGAGCCTTTGCTTTGTGAATTGAAATGCTTATGAATTTTATCCCAAAGTCGAAAAGAATACTTGTATCCAGTGACTTCGGCTAAAAACGATGCAGAGAGATACGACTGTAACCACGAGAGAAGAAGTTGATCTTGCGTTTTCCAAGCATTGTACTCAGGATTCCCAATGCCAAGGTCACAATCAGAAAGAGAAAAATATTGTGATAGAATGAGTTGATTAACGACAAAATGATGAAGACGATATGTCTTGATAATGGTTCAACTTGTTGCTTCCAGAGCAAAAAAAATTATGTCAGAAAGTTTCTCTGATACAAAATAGGAGAAGAGAATTGGTGATGGAGCCACTAACGCATAGAAATTGATGAAGATGAAACCAATGGTGGTGGTGGTGGTTCAAATGTGGAAGCCATGGCAAAAAAATAAGGAAAATATGAAAAAATACAATATTGATAATTTCAAGCTCTAATACCATGATAGAATTTAGAAATGAGGAGAAAATAATTTTATTCATCATATCATAGTAACCAATACAATGTTTATATATACAGTGTAACCGATGATAAAGCATGGACTGCATACACCGTTAACAACTGCAATAGAAAAATATTTATAACTGTAATGCAAATCATAACTGCTTGATATATATACTAACATACCTTTATTATTTCTCTTAGTTTCACTGATAATCTAAGTCTTGGGTATTGAATTAGATGTTAATCTCTGTTAGAGCCTACTTAATACGAGTCTTCTGGAAGACGTCGGTTGAATATCTTGGTGTATGGATTTATGTGTAATCTATACGATTTGTTGATATTGGTATTGGAATGGATTTGAGATTGAATATTTGTACTGAGTTATAAATTTTAATTGTTTATTTTACCTACACTTTTGTACGTTAAAACTTTGTTTTCATTAGCTTATCCTTATTTTTCTTATTGTGTTGTGAACTGCGGTGATTGTGTTATGTATATGAATAGATAAAAATGAAAGTACTATAACACTTTAAAGAACCTAAACATATGAATGATGTATTTTACATAGGATGTATGTTTGCGTAATCAATATTTTAAAATATCATATACCTTATATAAACTCTTTATTTATTCTATTACGAAGTAGATTACATATATTTTGAGACATTACACAATTAAACAATACGTATGAAACACGTTAGCATATAATTGAACGACACGAATAAAAGAGAAGCACATAATGAAAAAGAAAGGTTAAATCTATTATGTTGATCGATTTTACTTTTCTTCGATTTAACCTTTCTTCCTTCTTCAACCATGCTTGTTTGAGAGTTATATTTTTCATCTGTTTAAGCTTTGAACATATAAGGGAACACAAATGAATTTTTGTTCGATGTCAAACTATGATAGACTCTGCATATTTTCTTTCATTTCTTGTCAAATTAGTGAACCCAAATGTTCACCAAATCCTACTTTCTATGCCCTCTCTTGCTTGAAGACGAGAGCTTGGATGTAAATGTCATATTGTTTTTCATCAAATTAAATTTTAAAATAATATTAAATTCTTTTTTAAATTTAAATAAAAAAATCATTGTTAAAAGGAAATTAGTAATATTATATCAGCATTTAAATAATTAATTTGATGGTACTTGTAAACAAAAGATATAACACATCTTCAAAATATCATATTAATGTTATTTATTCAGAATTTTGAAAAGATAATACTAATTCAGTAATTAAACTAAAATTTATTTAGATAAAATCTAATAACAATATGTAATGAAATTGTCTTTCACTGTACATAAATTATTCTTCTTTTTTATCCTTAAAATTACTTTTAAATTACAAGCAAATTTTACAATCACATCAATGTAAAAAAATAGCGAAAAATAAAAAAAATAAACAAAATATTGTCTAACAGAAAAAAAGGAAATAAATAACTAACTAATAATAGAAAGAAACTCTCTTGTAAATTTAAATATATATATATATATATATAACTACTCACATAGTAGTTATAATTAATTTTTTTTTGTTACAATATAACTTTAACAGAATATATCTATATATGTGATTATTTTATTTTTCTATAATATATAGAATCATATGAAATAAAATATAATATATATTTATAGAAGAGTATAATAAAAAATAGAGGTCTGTGTTTTTGATAAAATAAAACAAGAATAAAAATGATAACGTGACGTGACACTGTTATATTCATCATGAATTGATATGAGGATATTGATTTCGTTGGGAGAATGTGGTCAAGGAAAAACAAAAGTAGCTTTCATGGAAAACCAGTTGCAAGATTTTGTTTTCCTTAAACCTTTGTTTCAAGTACGAACACCACTTGGTTGGTGGATTGTGGTAAAACATAGTAAAATCTGATTCCCGAAAATGAAAAAGCAGGTCAAATTTAAAAAGTAGGACACCCAAAGCGTGGTGAATGAATGGATTTTGCGTTTAGAGGTAAATTTGGAAAGAAAGTGGAAACCACTATGAAATTATACGAACTAGAAAAAGCGAAAAGCTTGTACGGAGAAACCATTTTATAAAGTGATTTCTCCTCGTTCAACATGTGACATTGGCACCGCATGTCTCTGAAAACATTTCCTCTCTGATTCTTTTCTTTGCTTAATTAAATAGAAAAAAGCATATATTATTACTTCTATTTTTGTATTTATTTCCTCTCAATTGAAGATACTATATACTTTGTTTCTATAGTTTGAAAATAGATAAATAAATAAATATATACATATATACAAACATATAGAATATATAAATTTGATTAGTTAAATATTATCTAACCAACGTTACATTGGTTTGAGTAAATTAAGAATCGGATTCCTCTTCGAATATTGTAAAATAATATAAAAGTAATATCGATAATAATATAATAATTTATATCTTTTCGAAGAATTTTATAGGTTTTTCTACATACCGTTGGATTTATGTGTTTGATTAAGCTTTATCAAGCCTCTACTTAATGTACTTTTTTCAATGTAAGGTTTATGCAAAGCCTTCTTTCTTCGATAAGCAGTTATTTTAAAATTTATTTGTAATGAAATCTTTTAAATAGTTAACAAATTTTTTAAATAAATTATATATATATATATATATATATATATATATATATATATATTAAGTCTAAATATTTTTGTTAGACAACTGAAACTGTTAAAAAATATTGTTTTTTAAATTACACTTATTTAATAAATATAGCATATTTATCAAAATCACATTGGTCCGAAGAATTAGGTTCAAATTTCTTAATAAAATTTCAAATTCATGCATGCAATTGAAAAAAATTGTACTTAGGAGATAACTAGGTTGTGTCGTTTAGTTTGTTTTTTTTTATTAAAAATATATTTATACTAAACAAATTATGTTGTTAAATTTGAAAATAGAAAAAATTAAACCTAGAAAGAAATAAGAGATTTAAAATAAAATAAAATATTTGACTATGGGTAGTTGTGGAGACTCTTCTAATTTTTATTAAATAATAATGGGTTAACTTTGGGTTAATCACATGTATATTCAGATTCTAAACTATATCATTCTATATAACCTAACAAATAATAACAATGGATAATTGTTACATAATATTTTGCATTCTCTCACTTGGACTACATAAATTAGATCATGAACATTAAAAACTAATCCATAATAACTCACAACATGTGGTCATAATAAAATATTAAAATATTACAACAAATTTAATCAAAAGATCCAAAATGAAATGTTTAAGCATTTTATCACTGTAGATAATCATACTCAAAGGAGTGATGATATCATATAGAAATGAAACACTTACACTTTAATAATCTTTATGAATGTGAAATATATAAATATATGTCCCAATCATTTGCTAAGATGTTATATGAGATTAAAACAATCTCACCACAATAAAAATTTGAGACATGGTCCAAAATGTCTCAAAATTATGTGATTATACAAAACAATATACATAATATCAATTACGCAAATCATAATAAACAAAACATGGCAATACAAGATAATTGTCATCGCAGCAATTTAATTATTGTCAAACATTTCAATAAACATGACAATACAATAAATGAGGTCCAAAAGGGAAGTGCATATATAATAAAAAACTATCACTAAACCAATATGTCAAAAGACTTCATTACATCCATACGGGTTACATGCTCAACAAATACTTAACAGTCACTCCCTTAGTTAGAGGATGTGCGATCATAAGCTCTGTGTAAGAATATGCTCTACTCAAATTTGAAACTCCTAAATATTCTCTCTAATAAACATGAATTTTTGTCAAAAATATTTTGACCATTTTGTAGTGTTGTTATTACGAAAGAAGCACACCATAACAAAGTTATCACAATATATAATAAGAGGCCTAGAGATACTCTCCATAATGCCAAGCTCAGCAATAAAATTGCTCAACCAAATTGTTTGACGTGTAGTCTCAAAACATGTTATATACTCTGCCTCCATGGTTGAAGTAGTTGTAAGTGTTGTTTAACACTCTTCCAAAAAAACACCTTCAGTCAACATAAATATGCATCCGGATGTAGATTTGAAATCATCTGGGCAACCACCATAATCAAAATAAGTATACACTTTCACTTCAAGGCAATATGATCTTCTATAAGTCAGCATATAATGTTTGGTACCTTACAAATACCTCATAACTCGCTTTGCAGCTTGCCAATGAGTCAGGCCAAGATTGCTCAAGTATCGTCCAAGCACATTAACAACAAAATGAATATCAGGACGTGTGTAAATTTGAACATACATAAGGCTGTCAGTAGCGGAAGCATAATAAATTTTCTCCATTATTGCAATTTCACAATCATTTTGAGGACACTAGGACTTAGAAAACTTCTCACTCTTTTGAATGGGGGTAGTGCAAGACCTACAGAACTTCATATTGAATCTATCTAATATCCTCTTGATGAAACTCTTTTGAGATAAACCAATCATAAGAATATCATCAACATATAAAACAAGAATGATGAATTTGTTCTCACTAAACTTCAAATAGATACACTAATCAACCATGTTTTCCTTGAAACCGATAGAAGTAACAACATTACCAAACATCAGATACCATTGTCTTGAAGTCTATTTCAAGCCATATATTAATTTTCACAATTTACAGACCATGTGTTCCTTACGACTTTCAATAAAACCATTAGGTTGGTCCATGCACACATCCTCAATGAGGTCCCCATTCAAGAATGTAGTCTTCACATCCACTCAGCTCCAAATTGAAATGAGCTACAAGTGTAATCACAATATGAAATGAATCTATAGTGGAAACAGGAAAAATGTCTCTTTATAGTTTATGCCTTCCCTTTGATTATATTGTTTTGCAATAAGTTTGGCCTTGTACTTTCCACTTCTCCATTGACATCACGCTTAGTCTTAAAGACCCATTTGCAACCAACAAATTTGCACCCTATAGGTAATTCTACCAAATTCCAAACACCATTCTTCCTCATAAAAGCCAATTCATCCTCCATGGTAGCCATCCATTATAAATTATCAGAATTAGAAGTGGCTTCATGAAAAAAATTAAGATTGGTCTCCTCACATAACTAAACTCATGTTCCTACAAATACACACTATAATCCTTGAACCTAGTATATTTAGTAGATGTAGAAACTCTTCCTGATCTTCTACGCACAAACTCAATAACATCTAGATTTGGAACATCCCCTTGAACAATATGATCAACATTGGCATCAATAATAGGGTTAACAACATCATTATGAACCAACTCAAATGGAATAGTCCCTACAATGGGTGCAATAGGTAAAGGAATATCAAAATGCTCCCCTCTGAATTCAATTGTATGTGGTTGCATGATTAAATAATCTCTTGAGTTCCCTTCAAGGTAGACTACACGATCAAATTCAATGATTCTCGTAGAGTGATTAGAACAGTAAAATCTACAACCTCTAGTCCCAGTGTTATATCCAACAAAGAAGCCAGAAATAGTCTTGTGATCAAGTTTCTTAATCTCTAGCTTATAGGGTCTAACTTCTGCTTTACAATCCAATACACATAAATGTTTCAGAATAGGTCTCCTTCCTGTCATAAGTTCATAAGGAGTTTTCAGAACAGACTTGCTTGGCACATGATTCAAAATGTAAGCATCGGTTTTCAAGGCTTCTCTCTATAAGAATTCTAGAAGAGTGAAATGACTCAGCATACACCTCACCATCTCCATAAGAGTACAATTACGTCTTTCAACAACACCATCTATAGTATACATAGTCTCAATGAACACACTTAATCTTAGCATTAAATTTCAATTCAATAACCACTTTGAGCTCTTTTAAAAAAAATCCAAACACTCTAACTTTTCACGCAACAAATAAATCCATTATATCACAAAAAATCATCAGTGAAGGTTATTAATAAAGTACCTATTGATGGAAGAAGGTCCCAACGACATTAATCAAGAATAAAGAGGACAAAGAACCCGGGGGAGAATCAAGAGCTTTCCAAAAGATTGAGCCCATTTCAGGCCATTTGGGCTTTCAATCGGGCCTAATGCAAACATGAAGAAATCCCTTTGGAGAAAATAGAGTATTAAGGAGAACTCCTCTAATTTGTATAAATTGTTTAGAATAGTTTAGAATAATTTGGGCCTTGTATTTGGGCCAAGTAGAATAAATTTGGGCCTTGTATTTTTGGGCCATGTAGTGTAAGTTTGGGCCTTGAGGTCCATAAATAATGTTGGGCTTGATCAAGGAGCCCAAGTAGCACAAGGAGCTCTCTCCTTGTGCCACTTGTCACCACCTTGTAAGAGCCTTGGAATACAGGCTAGGTTTGGGAAGCTTGTCATAGAAGCTAGGGTTAGAAGCTTGTCTTATAAGCTAAGGTTAGAAGCTTGTCTTATAAGCTAGGGTTTCTAGACCTAGCTTCTCCCATACCCTACCTAGATAGCTTGCATAGGAAGCTAAGTAACTTATCCTTTCTTCTATAAATAAGAGGTTTAGGAACCTCTAATGTAGACTTGATTTGAGTAATGAAATGCTGCCAAATTTTCAGCACATTGCCTCAAGTTTCAAATTGAGTTTCTTCTCTTAGAAGCTAGGAGCTCTCTCTCTTGAAGGTTGGCCCAACCTCCTTCAAGGCTTTCACCATCAACTTCTTTGCACGCTTCCTTCCTTTCATTTCCATGGCTTCCGTATCATGAGGAGTTTCATCCACTTCTTCTCTTCGGTACTTCAAGGTTTCATCATGCTCAACTTCCATTGAAGCTTGTGTAAGAAGCTAAGGCACCTAGGAGCTCCTGCATCACCTATATTCTCCTAAGGCAACATGAGTAATAGAATCACAAATGTATATATGAATCAAATGTGAAACTCCCTTTCTTTTAGAAACACCAGTCTTTTTAGTCTTTGCAGTCAACTTCCCCTTAACACAGTCAACACATCTGTCAAAATTAGAGAAGTTTAAATTATGAAGATTGTTCTTATTAATTAACCTCTTCATTCTTTCTTTAGAGATGTGACCCAACCTCCTATGGCATAACATGGAAGAAGTCTCAATTGGCCTACCACGCTTGCTACAAACATCACTACAAATGTCTGATTGGCGTTGAACAACATAAACAAATTCAAGATTTAACAAGTACAAACAATTCGACAAAATATCAGAACCAACTAAATTGGAGTCACGAAAATTTTCAACTTTATCACTGCCAAAAACAAATGTAAACAAACATTTATCCAAAACAGAAATGGAAATCAAGTTCCTCCTCATGGAAGGTACATAAACAGTATTTTTTAAAATCAAATCATATTCACTACTCAATTTCAAACTTGCAATTTCAATGTGCTCCACTCCAACACAACACCATTGCCAACTGTAGCTAATAACTCTCTATCACTTGGCCTTATCCTTATTGTTAGTTCCTCTCTTCTTCTTCTCTAGCCATTTTTTAAACTTAAAACAATATGCTTGCTATGTTCACAAACACCACAAACTTTGTACTTGCCCTGAAATTTAGTCTTCACCTCAGATGACTCTCCAGTTTCAGGGATGTATACCCACTTTTTGCACCACATTTCTTCTTAAATGAAACTAGAATGATAGATCCTGGTAGCGGAAGTAATAAAATTCACTACTATAATAAAAATGTGGAAGCTCCCTGAACACAATAAATCAACCAAATAAAATTCAATATGTAATAAAAATAGAAGAAAAAATTAACACCAAATTAACGTGGGAAAAACATCTCAAAAGAGTTAAAAAGAACCAAGGAACGATAAATACTCCAGTAATACCAAAACAAAGGTACAATGAGGTTTTAAAAAACCAATCATAGAGCATACCAATAAATATCCTCCTAATCCTCAAATGATCGTCAACAATGACCCAAAATATCAACAAGTTGAAACATAACAAGGAAGAGCTTGAGAATCTTGTCACCAGAAAAAAAAAATTTCCACTATTCATGAATAGGAACACACAAGAGCTCTGATTTCAAATCTAACCGTCCAGAATGAAGCACTATGAGTGGGGAAGCTCTAGTAAAAATTTCAACACAATTGGATAAGATTTCACTATTAGATCTCCAAAATAACCAATACTGCTAGTGATAAGAATTTGTTGTAGACAACAACACTTCACAAAATTCCTGGTGCTTCTACAGACCTCCAATGGACTATCCCACAATATAGAATGAAAAACTATGAGTAAGGAATCTTCAATAAAAATTGTAGCTATATCTAACAAGATTTCATTGTTGGATCTTCAAAACAACTTATGTTGGTTGCTATAGATAATAACTGTGAATTTTATTTCCTCTCTCTTTTCTTCAAAAGCATCAACACATGAGATTTCTAGGAATAGTTTAACCGATTCCACCCAATCATCATAATTAGTTCCATTCAGCTTGATCAAGGAACCTATGTGCATATGCAAAGCTTGAATAGAACATATCAACACAACATATGTCCTTAGAGCTAACATCGAGAGGATATTGAAATAAACAATTCACCAAGAATTATGTTAAAAAAATAAACTGAAGGGTAAGTTTATTATTAATATAAATCTTAATGCAACAATAAGAATAATAGTGTACAATAGAGTAATATTCTTAACATAATCCATTCCACGAAGGTGAGAATAAAATTATGTAAGACATCCAACAATTTTTACAAAATTGATATTTTATCACAATTTGTCCCGTGAAGGCAAGCTTTCAACCATAAAAAAATATCCAACAATATTATCAATATACATTGACATCATAAATCCTTAATAAAATATTGCACAAGATAATCAACACTAACAAAGACTCTAAAAAATTAAACTTTCTAGATAACATGAAAATAAAAAAATTAAAATTTTTAATTAAATAAATTTAAATAAAATTGAACGTATGTGCCCAACGTCATAACACCTGCACCCGCTGCCACTCAACTCGAGAGCCATCCAGTGCCACAAGACCTGCATCTAGAGCAACTAATACAAAACCCTAAATCATTCCAAAACTAGACCAGTTCAGTTTGCCACTATCGCAACCAATGGTAAGATTGAATATTTACACAAAAATAAATACGGGTTTACACAAAAATGAAAGATTAAGTCTTTATGAAAACCAAAAAGGAATAATTGTGGTTGAAGGGATGAAGGGAAATTAACAGTATAAATTTAGGGTTTATGAATTCAAATAATACAAATTTAACAAGGATAATCTCACAAACACAATCGAAACTAAACCGACTCTGATATCAATTGAAAGAAATGAGAGATTTAGGATTTTCAATTTATCCTGATCATTCACAAACATTAAATAATGTTAAGAAGAATTAGAACCTGAAATAGAAGAGCTTGGAGACATCATCCTATTGGATATGTTCTTTTTGACCATATGAGGGAAAAAATGAAGAGTGTTTACGACTATGGGCAATTGTAGGGACTCTTCTAATAATTATTAATAATGAAACCAACCCACCTATTCTTAGCTAACCAATAACATGTATATTCACATTCTAAATAATATCATTTTATGTAACACTAAATAATAACAATAATGATTACATAATATTTTGGCAACTAAGTTAATATGGACAAATTACTAATTTATGTATATCCACAAAATAATTATTCCAACAAACCAAACAAACCAATTTTTATATTTTGATTTGGATCAATTTTATTAATACATGTATTTTGGTTACATATATTATTAAAATATTTCATTTTTTTTCATCATAAGAAAAACTAGAATAAAGTATAAAGGTAGGAATATTTATGTTTTTACAACAAATAAAACACAAATATCAAAAGTGATTGATTATGTTGTGTTTATACATTTCGACTTGGGATGAAAAATAAACTCAGTTTTCACTATTATTGTCTGAACATGTTCCATTTTAATGGAAATCTATATACGTGTCTCATCCTCATCTTTATACTTGTCCACATATTTGTTTTTCTACTTATATACATCCATATCTTACATTACTAAAATTAAAACATTCATAATTTATTAAATAACCTAAAAAAACATATTACCATCTTCTTTAACATATTATATTTAGTACATAGAAATTAAATAGAGAAAAAAAAAGAGAAAACAGAGAGAAAAAGAATAAAAAATAATGGAGAAAGAGAGATATTTGATTGAAAAACTATTATTTTTTCATTATTAATAATTTTATTTATTTTTTAGTTATTATTATTATTATGATAAGTAGTAAAAAAATAAAAAATCATAATTAATTATAAACATAAAAGATCAATTCAATTTTTTTTACGTTGAGATTGTTTTTTATTATATTTTCTTCATTAAAGGAACAACATTAATTACTTGTTATGGTAATATATTATTTTTATATATTTTTCTTTATTTTTGCAAGAAAACAATAACACTAATGTAATTTTGTCTTATTTTTCATATTTTCTTCTTCTTTCATCTCTAAGCGTAGCAATTTAAAATACTATAATTTTTATGTGGTATTATTTGAAAGTTGATATATGCTTGTCAATATTATAATTTAAATCATAAATATTTTAAAATTAAAATTAATTATAATTAAATAATTTGATATTTGCAAAAGTAATAATTTTTAATTAATTTATTTAGAAACATTGATTAATCAATTAAGATTGAAAAGATATAAATGTGTTTTAAAACAATGAATAGTATAATTATAAGACCTATAATTATAGAGTAGAAGTGGTATAAATACAATGACACCTAAATATTTTATTATTAAAAAGGAAAGTTCATATAAATAAAAAAATCGCTTATTTTTGGTTATTCTAATATAATCACTATTTCTTTATAATAGATTTGTTGTTCCTCTTCTGACTTATCTCTAGATTTTTTACATCATCTTTCATCGAAGACCATCTTTGGACTCCTAGCAATAATTAGAATAAGATTGCTCGATCAGAAATTTGTTTAGAGTAAGTTCATTTTGGCTCCTTTCTCTTGTTGAATGAGATTGAGTTTTCTTATTACCTAAGGAGAGGGTGTTTGTATGTTGTGTTTTTATCTTCAGGATGAGTCCATGTTAGTTTAGGATCTTAATGATAAGTTCAGATCATTGATCAGGACTATGTGGTGCAGGTTACACTATCCTTATTATTTTAGGACTTTGAAGCTCTTTGTGAGTGTTTCTTCTTCTGGTTGGGTAAATAGACCTTTAAGTTGGAATATTTGAATAAGATGGTGACTTGGTCACAAACTTTATTATTGTTCTTGCAAGTGTTATTGATTGATTTGAATGTTATTTGTTTTGATTGAAAATTGATTTTGAAAGTATAGAGATAGTTGTTTTTGATAGATATATGTTGTTATGATGTTAAAGAAACTCACTTGTGAGATTTGATAATAGTTTGATAGTTTTGATGTAATTAGATTACCAGATATTGAAAATTTCATGTATTGCTTTTTAGATTTAGGGTGCCAGTTTTGGGAGCAGCCTTCGTGGCATCAAACACATTCTTGGGATATTGCTCTCGGGTTTGGTCACGTTGGAGGCCAATTTAACAGAGGTGCTCTCGGGTGTGAGTGGCACCAGGCACTATTTTCCTACACTGGGCATGACTTCAACCTGCATTGGCGTGACCCTAGTTACACTGGGCGTAATCCAGTTTTAAAAGATTTCTTTTTCTTCCTTTTACTTTTACATGAATCTAGTCTTTGATTTCTCAAAGTTTTATAATTTTATGTATGTCTATTTGATAAAAGCTATTATTTTGAGTTTCTGTGTGATGAACTGTGTGGAATTCAGATGAAAGTTTATAAGAATACATGGTTATTGACTCTTAAGTGTTTGGAAATGCATGATGTATGATAAATGATGAATGATGTGAAATGGTGATCGAGACATGCTATCTTCAAGAAAGGAGATACTAGTGTTGAGATTGTTTAGGATGTGTATTGGATTTATGATATATCTAGAAGGAGATATTCAAATTCTACTGGTATATTGGAATCATATAGATGGAGATATCCAAGTGGTGAGAGTCGATGGAGAGTCATATGGGTGACTACGGTTTGAAATATAACTGGTCAAAAAAGACCATATAGATTAATCCTATCATACAAGGACATTTCATTCATATGAGTGCAAGGTTGTGTGGCATAACTGGAACTTATATGAACAAATGCAGATCTCTGACTCTAATTCAATGTACGAGTCTTCAGGAAATAGAGTTAAGTGTCTTTGTATGTGATTCCATGTATTTTCTAACATGAGAATTGGATATAAGTTATTAGAGATAATTGATAATTGCATATGATATGAATTATAAAAGCTTGATGTTTTTGCAGTTTAGTTAAGATAGAAACTTAAATTAATATTATACATTTTAAAATTCTCTAGCTTACCTTCTTTTTTTGTGCTTTGTATTTTGCTTTTAAATTTGCGATGATTGTGTATTACACCTGAGCAAAGGATCTAACAGGTGTTGGACTTCCCAGTGAGTTGATGGAGATCATGTTTGTCTTATTTTAAATATGTTGGAAACTGTTTTGGCTGAAATACAAGAAGGGGGGTGAATTGGATTTCAAAACTTTTTGAAACAATTTGATATTTTTCAGTAAAATGCAATTCTGTTTCACAGACTGGATCTTTATTTGAATTAACTGAATCAGAACAGTTGAATGAAACAGTAAGTAAAATCAAGAGTCAATTCAGAACCCAGTTTAGTAATAATACAATTCAATGCTTCAAACAAATATACCAGTATTTGATTTCTTTATACAGAATTGATTATAGTAAAAGCGGAAGCAGTTCAGTTAATCACACTGAATTAGTAAGAATTAAGAAACCCAGTAAACTGGTCAACTGCTACTCAGAACCAGTTTCAGTAAATCAAAGTCTTTCCAAAAAAAAAAACTTCTTGAACAAGAAACAAATATTAAACTGAGATTAAATTCAGAATAGACAGATTCCAAACAGTCAAGACAGTAATTACTAAGATCACTGAATAGACTGAGTAAACACAGTCCAGTTACAGTTTTAGTTGATGAATGCAAATCTTGAATAAATTCTTTTTAATTCAAGAACTGTCTATTAAAGTATGATTTAATCTATAGCTGTGAGAGTTTTATTATTGAAGAAGATTAAACATTAATCTGAATCAGTCAATTTATGAATTCTTGAAATCAGTAAAGCAATGCATCAAACAGTTTATTGAATCAGTAAACAAGAGAGGGAAAGAAGATTCAAGAAGACACAATTTTTATCCTGGTTCACCCTCAAACCTGGGCTACGTCCAGTCCCTTACACCCTGTAAGGATTTCACTAAAAAATGATCCGCAGATCAAGTTTTACAAACACTGCACCCTGCAGCAACCCACT
>Ga0209700_106238_pt1 | contig 18762 bp, 19 predicted proteins | sample SiratroredBW_FD_187528 | JGI IMG/M metagenome (GOLD analysis project Ga0209700, IMG submission 187528) | Root nodule microbial communities of legume samples collected from California, USA - Siratro red BW (SPAdes) (version 2) | ecosystem: Host-associated > Plants > Roots > Nodule | place: USA...
CTAAGTTCTAGACCAAGCTTCAAATCTTCATGAATCTTCATGCATTCCACATATGATCATAGGTCTTGAACTTCTTCACACATGGTTGGCTTCATCAAATCACTGCAGCAGTCCACTGGTGCTAACAGGCTTCCAGACGGATATCATCCAATTTACTGAGTTGCAACTTTCTTTTCTCTCCAGCTTGATCAATAGAGAAGTTGCAGGTCTTCACAGCCAAGTATGCTCGATGCTCTATCTCTACAGGTAAATGACATCCCTATGGGTGCTTTGTAGGCAGTCTTATGCACCCAAAGAGCATCATCTAGTCTGTTACTCTAATCTTTTCTATTGGGCTGGATAATGTTCTCCAAGATTCTCTTGATCTCCCTGTTTGAAATTTCGGCCTGGCCATTTGTTTGTGGGTGATATGGTGTAGAGACTCTATGCAAACCCCATACTTATTGGGATATATTGCAAAAGTGGATTCCTTGATCACTAACAATCGCTTTGGGTACTCCAAACCTGTAAAATATGTTAGATCTAACAAAATCTACAACAACCCAAGCATCATTAGTTTTGGTGGCTTTGGCTTCCACCCATTTTGACACATAATCAATAGTCAAGAGAATGTAATTAAAAGTGCAGAAGAATGACAAAACTGCAGGACCGAATCAATCTCATGATCTGGAATGCATCGCTTGATTACCTGATCACTGCACAACTTCCACAAATAGGGGTCATCCCAAATATAATGCTTAGCATCACTCTTAATTTTACCAATCTGAGCTCTAGATGCTAGGGGAGGAAAGACAGAAGCAACTAAAAAATTTACAATATTTGCAAACCAAGGGGTAGTGTAAGAAATAGAAATAGTCCACAAACTTTCATCCAGAAAATCATCCCAGATGGGTATTGGATCTTCATCCTCAGCTCTCTAAATCCTGTTGAGATGGTTTGCTATCAAATTCTGTGCTTCACTCCAATCATGAATGTCCAAGTCAAACTCTCGGAGCAAGAGCATCCATCTTATCAGTCTAGGCTTTGACTTAGCCTTTTTCAGCAGTTACTTTAGAGCTGCATGATCTGTAAACACAATAACAGGAGAGCCAAACAAGTATGATCTAAATTATCAAGAAAAAAAAATAGCTAAAAGCTCTTTCTATGTAGTAGTGTAGTTTGCTTGGGCAACATCTAAAGTCCTAAAAGCATAATATATCACTCGAGATAGCTTATTAACTCTCTTGCCAGAACAGCTCCGAGTGCATAATTTAAAGGATCACACATTAGCTCGAAGGGGACTATCCAGTCAGGTGCCTGAAAGATAGGAGTGGTGGTTAATGCTTTCTTTAGACAGTAAAAAGTCTCTTTACATCCATCATAAAAAAACAAACTCCACATCTTTTTGAAGCAGGTTGGATAATGGAAGGGCCTTCTTGCTTAAATCTCTAATGAAGCGCTTGTAAAAACCTGCATGTCTAAGAAAAGAAACCTCTCGCATGCAAGAGGGTAAGGTAATTGTGAAATAACAGATATTTTTGTAAGATCTACCTCTATGCCTTTCCTAGAGATAATATGCCCTAAAACTATACCCTGTTCTGCCATGAAATGACATTTCTCAAAATTAAGAACAAGATGAGTTTCAACACATCTGTTAAGTACTCTATCCAAATTATCTAAACATGTATTAAAAGAGGATCCATAAACAGTAAAATCATTCATAAACACCTCTATGCAATTTTCAATAAAATCATTAAAAATGCTAAGCATGCACCGCTTAAGAGTACCAGCGTTGCATAGGTCAAAAGGCATCCTCCTATAGGCAAAAATACCAAAGGTGAATGTGATTTTTTCTTGATCCTCGGGAGCAATATAGATTTGAAAATAACCAAAAAAACCATCAAGAAAGCAATAATGTGATTTACCTGGCAGACGCTCAAGCATCTGATCAATGAAAGGCAATGAAAAATAATCTTTCTGTGTTGCTATATTCAGCCTCTGATGGTGGATGCAGACTCTCCAACTGTTTTGCACTCTAGTTTGGATAAGCTCATCCCTCTTATTCTTTACAATAGTGAGACTTAATTTCTTGGGAATCACTTGGACCGGCTCACCCACTGACTGTCAGAGATAGGATAAATGATCTTAGCTTGTAGAAGCTTGGTCACCTCCTTCTTTACTACATCCAGAGTGACTGGGTTGAGTCTCATTTGCAGCTGTCGCACTTGTTTAGCTTCATCCTCCAATAATATTCTATGCATACATATAGATGGATTGATACCATGAATGTTTGCTAAGGTCCAGTCGATGGTCTTTTTATGCTTTCTAAGCACTTTCAACAACTTCTCCTCTTGAACAATCTCAAGAGAAGTGAAAATGATCACTGACAAGAATCGCGATGGGAACGACAATTCGAAGAGAGAATAAATACTTTTGCAAAATTAAAAAAAAAAAACAGGAGTCGTCACCACAGTTTATTATGAAAAACTATGAAAAAACAAGGATAAGACTAGTCTTTCAAAACTGAATTTCAGGTCCAGGAGTCGGTTACGTGTGGCTAAGGTATTATCACCCCACAACGTCCGTCCTCAGACGTACCTTTAATTAAATAAGTGAAATGAGTGTGTTTTTTTTTCAAAATGTTTATTTTTCCCAAAAGAAGACTAATTGCAAATAATAACAAAGAAAATATATATTTTATTTTGGGGCACTCGATAAAAATTTGACCTTGTTATTACGTATTTCCATCAGGGATGAAAAATCAGGATTACGTAGTTCTTTGTTTAGATAATTGTTTGTTGGTGTTTTGATATTTTTTAATTTTGAAAGTTTTATATTATTTTTAATTTTGAAAATGTTATATATTTTACAATTTTAAAAAATTTTGACATTTGAAAACTTAATAATTTTTTATATTTTCGTAAATTTTGGAGAGAAAATTTCATGTTAGATATCGCTTAACGCATGCGGTCTTTTGATTATCTAAACGAAATAACGAAAGTTTTTTGAATTAAATTTCGCATAACGAGTGCAGTTATTTGGATATTTAATCGAATTTTTATTTTAAAATAAGTCTAAATATATATTAAAAAAAACTAGCAAAATGGATCCAAACTAAAAAAAAGGCGTGGAAGTGAAAAATAAGGGTTGCATTTAACACTGATAGGTCCAGAACCTTACAATTAGGATGAGTTCAAATTTTCCAAAATCATAGGGGTGAAAATATGAAAGAGGGGTGTATGAAACGCAAACCAAAGAGCTCAAATTTGAATGGATAGAAAACCTAGCCATTTCTCTTGCTACTCCCTGCAAGGCTCCAAACTTCCCTCTACACCTCCACCTCTCCTCAAACAGACCTAGGGCAAGCGGTGAAGGGTGTAACGGCTGCGGTCCACGTGGTCGAGGTGACGGCGTTGATGGGCTCCACCACTAGCAACATCGATCATACTTTTCTCCATGCTGTTCAAACCTCAAAAAAACATTGAAGAAGGAGTTGCTAAAAAATCTAGTGATGAGGACAGCTCACACATAATTTCTTGAATCTCTCCTAGTACTCGTACAAGGTCTCTCCAGCAAGCTGTCTGATGTCTGATATGTCTTTTCTAATAGCCGTGGTCCTAGATGCAGGAAAGAATTTCTCCAAAAACATTCTTTTAAGATCATCCCATCCTATGATGGATCTAGGGACAAGGTAGTACAGTCAGTCCTTCGCCACTCCCTCTAGAGAATGTGGGAATGCCTTCAATAATATATGATCTTCAAGGACATCTGGAGGCTTCATTGTGGAACAAACTATATGGAATTCCTTGAGATATTTATGCGGACATTCATTTGCAAGACCATCGAACTTGGGCAACAAATGTATTAGTCCAATCTTGAGAACGTATGAAATATCCTTATTAGGATATTGAATGCACAAGCTCTCATAGGTGAACTCAGGTGCAACGAGCTCCCTAAGAGTTCTCTTGTGAGGTGGAGTTTAAGTCATATTATTCCCAGTATGAATAAAATCAGAATCAGCAGTGTGTACAAAATTTAAATTAGCAGACACAGAAGAAAATGCTCAATAATAATAATATTAAAAATATTTTAATATAAAATAAATATAAATAACTTTAATTGTTCTTACAGAGCCTAAATGCCGAGAACAATAAATATTTTTACGGAGTCTTGAGGTTGAGAATAAGACTCCAAGGTGTCAACTGGTCGATTTTTTCCTCGATATTTAATTTCCGATGACTAGAACAATGGGAGAAGTAATTGCAGAAGGCACTCCGACGCTCAAGTCAATGTTCAGTTATCAGAGATATACAGTATAAGTTGGGATTGATTACAATGTACATTTAACTTTGCTCACTGTTCACTATTTATACTATTGACTGTTCATTTGCCTTATGTTATGAGGAAGACGTATACCCTCCTCTACTAGACATATGATGGTTGATTTGCACTATGTGTCAAAGAAAATATGTGTAGTCTCTTTTGCATAAGGTATGATTGTTATTCTGCAATTATGTATTAGAGGAAAGATGTGCAGTCTCTTCTTTGTCATGTGGTGTGCAGTCTCATTAAGGACAAGGACCTTACGACGTTCAGGTGCACGTATCAGTGAATATGCATTTCATTCGGAAGTAACATGGTTTCTCAATTTTCTTCGCATTTTCTTCACGAGAGAGTCTACAATGGCAGATTCACTTACCAAAGGAGCCATCGAACAAATATGTACAGATAATTTTAAGCTGATTTTACAAGTTTTAGATCTGGAAATGTCGGAGTCGGAATACTCCACCTATCTTGTCATGTACGATCTGGTTCTTTCGAACGGTCACTTTTTCCATGCTGGCCTCCTCGTTTGCGAGAAGAACAAAATGGTTGAATTCGGACAGCTGAAGATAGGTTTTGTTATTAGGCGCCGAGATTTCTGCTCGAGGAATATGGTTGAAAGCAAGTTTAATTACGTATATGACTTAGATATTATGAAGGAAAACTTTGATATCATTGGAAACCCTGACGAGTTCAAATATGAAGTTGCTGAATCCAGTAGCAGCATTGGTGAATTTGAAGTTTCCCTCACTGGATCTCATGCTCACTCAATTCCAATAGTTCCAATAGAAGAATTGATTATTGACCGGGAAACGTGGACTATTAGAGTCCGCGTAACACATAAGGGAAATCTCAAGAAGAATGAGAATAATCGAGGTAGGGGCACGATATTTGCATTTGATTTTTTGGATGCTCGTGATTGTCAAATTTGAGCAACTTGTTCCAATGAGGTAGTTGAGCGCTTTCATATATTAATTGAAACTAGTAATGTATACCTAGTTTCGAATGGAATCGTAAGAAAGCTGTTAAGGATTATAATCCCCTTCCCAGTGAGTTAGAGCTAATCTTTAACCAAACGATGACTATAGAACTATGCGGTGACGATAACTTAATCCCAAGAGAGACTTTTAAGTTTTTCCTCATTAGTGAGATTAAAAGTTTGGAAAGGGGCACGATAGTGAATTTGATTGGTGTGGTGACTTCAATTAGTCCTACAACCTTTTCAGTGATGGAAAAAGATGGTTCTACTTTTATATCTCAGATGAGACCTCTCTAGTTGAAAAACACTTTTGGCCAAAGTATTATGTTAACTTTGAGGAAATTTGTGTAATGTGGAAGAACAGAGGTTGCAACATTCTTGTGATGATACGACATTTCTAGTGTTCGCTGCAATATATGTCAAAATTCAAGAGAACTGAAATACTATAACGACTAGAATTTCTAGCTAGTTATTCATAGAGTCTAATATTTCAAAGGCTCACAGCCTTAGAAGACGGTATAAAAGAGGGAAGAATGTCTAAATTCGCCCTATTTATGAGCATACATAAGGTAGTCGTGGACTATTAAAGTCCGCGTAAGGAGATCTCAAGAAGTATGATAATAATTGAGTTAGAGGCACGATATTTGCATTTTATTTCTTTGGATGCTCGTGATTGTCAAATTCTAGCAACTTGCTTGAATGAAGTGGCTGACCACTTTCATACATTAATTGAAACAGGTAATGTATACCTTCTTTTGAATGGAACCGTAAAGAAAGTTGTTAAGAATTACAATCCCCTTCCTAGGGAGCTAGAGTCAATCCTTAACCAAACAACGATGGTGGAGTTATGCCATGACAATTACCCAATTCCAAGATAGATTTTAAGTTTTTCCTTATTAGTGAGATTAAAAGTTTGGATAGGGGCACGATAGTGGATTTGATTGGATTAGTGACTTCAATTAGTCCTACAAGCTTTCCAGTGACGAAAAAAGATGGTTCTGCTTTTATATGTCAAATGAGACCTCTTTAGTTGATAAACATTTTTGGCCAAAGTATTCAATTAACTTTGTGGGAAAATTTGTGTGATGTGAAAGGACAGAGGTTGCAACATTGATAGGACATTTTTAGTGTTGGCTGCAATATATGTCAAAATTCACGAGAACTGAAAGACTATAACGACTAGAATTTCTAGCTAGCTATTCATAGAGCCTAATATTTCAAAGGCTCACAGCCTTAGAAGATGTATGAAAGAAGGAAGAATGTCTAACTTCGCACTATTTATGAGCATGGTAGACGTGAATTATTAAAGTCCGCGTAACACATGAGGGAGATCTCAAGAAATATGAGAATAATCGAGGTAGGGGCACGATATATGAATTTTATTGCTTTGGATTCTCGTTATTGTCAAATTCTAGCAACCTGCTTCAATGAGGTGGCTGAACACTTTCATACATTAATTGAAACTGGTAATGTATACCTAGTTTCGAATGGAACCGTAAAGAAAGTTGTTAAGAGTTACAATCCCCTTCCTAGGGAGCTAGAGTCAATCCTTAACCAAACAACGATTGTAGAGTTATGCGATGACAATTACCCAATCCCAAGAGAGACTTTTAAGTTTTTCCTCATTAGTGAGATTAAAAGTTTGGAAAAGGACACGATAGTGGATTTGATTGGAGCAGTGACTTCAATTAGTCCTACAAACTTTTCGGTGACGAAAAAATGTGGTTCTGCTTTTATATGCCAAACATTCTTTGCCAAAGTATTACATTAACTTTGTGGGGAAATTTGTGTGATGTGAAATTATAGAGGTTGCAACATTTTTGTGTTGATAGGACATTTATAGTGTTGGTTGTAATATATGTCAAAATTCACGAGAAAGGAAAGACTATAATGACTAAAATTTCTAGCCAGTTATTCATAGAGCCTAATATTTCAAAGGCTCACAGGCCTTAGAAGATGGTATAAAAAAGGGAAGAATGTCTAAATTCGCCTTATTTATGAGGATACATAAGGTAGATGTGGACTATTAAACTCCGCGTAAGAGATCCAAGAAGTATCAGAATAATCGAGGTAGGAGCACGATATTTGCATTTGAATTTTTGGATTGTCGTGATTGTCAAATTCTCGCAACTTGCATCAATGAGGTGGCTGAGCACTTTCATACATTAATTGAAACTGGTAATGTATACCTAGTTTCGAATGGAACCGTATAGAAAGTTGTTATGGATTACAATCCCCTTCCTAGGGAGCTAGAGTCAATTCTTAACCAAACAACGATTGTAGAGTTATGCGATGACAATTACCCAATCCCAAGAGAGACTTTTAAGTTTTTCCTCGCTAGTGAGGTTAAAAGTTTGGACAGGGACACGATAGTCTATTTGATTGGAACTGTGACCGAAAAAAGATGGTTTTACTTTTATATGTCAAATGAGACCTCTCCAGTTGATAAACACTTCTTGCCAAAGTATTACATTAACTTTGTGGGGAAATTTGTGTGATGTGAAAGGACAGAGGTTTTAACATTTTTGTGATGATAGGACATTTTTAATGTTAGCTGCAATATATGTCAAAATTCACGAGAACTGAAAGACTATAACGACTAGAATTTAGAGCCTAATATTTAAAAGGCTCACAGCCTTAGAAGATGGTTTGAAAGAGGGAAGAATGTCTAAATTCGCCCTATTGATGAGCTAAGGTAGACGTGCACTATTAAAGTGCGTGTAACACATAAGGGAGATCTCAAGAAGTATGAGAATAATCGAGGTAGGAGCACCATATTTGCATTTGATTTTTTGGATGCTCGTGATTGTCAAATTCTAGCACCTTGCATCAGTGAGGTGGCTGAGCACTTTCATACATTAATTGAAACTGGTAATATATACCTAGTTTTGAATGGAACCGTAAAGAAAGTTGTTAAGGATTACAATCCCCTTCCTAGGTAATTAGAGTCAATTCTTAACCAAACAAACTGTAGAGTTATGCGATGACAATTACCCAATCCCAAGAGAGACTTTTAAGTTTTTCCTCATTAGTGAGATCAAAGGTTTAGAAAAGGGCACGATAGTGGATTTGATTGGAGCAGTGACTTCAATTAGTCCTACAAACTTTTCAGTGACGAAAAAATGTGGTTCTGCTTTTATATGTCAAATGAGACCTCTCCAGTTAATAAACACTTCTTGCCAAAGTATTACATTAACTTTGTGGGGAAATTTGTGTGATGTGAAATTATAGAGGTTGCAACATTTTTGTGATGATAGGACATTTATAGTGTTGGCTGCAATATATGTCGAAATTCACGAGAAAGGAAAGACTGTAATGACTAAAATTTCTAGCCAGTTATTTATAGAGCCTAATATTTCAAAGGCTCACAGCCTTAGAAGATGGTATAAAAAAGTGAAGAATGTCTAAATTCGCCCTATTTATGAGGATACATAAGGTAGACGTGAACTATTACAGTCCGCGTAACACATAAGGTAGATCCCAAGAAGTATCAGAATAATCGAGGTAGGACCACGATATTTGCATTTGATTTTTTGGATGGTCGTGATTGTCAAATTCTAGCAACTTGCTTCAATGAGGTGGCTGAGCACTTTCATACATTAATTGAAACGGGTAATGTATACCAAGTTTTGAATGGAACCGTAAAGAAAGTTGTTATGGATTACAATCCCCTTCCTAGGGAGCTAGAGTCAATTCTTAACCAAACAACGATTGTAGAGTTATGCGATGACAATTACCCAATCCCAAGAGAGACTTTTAAGTTTTTCCTCATTAGTGCGATTAAAACTGTGGAAAGGGACACGATAGTGGATTTGATTAGAGCAGTGACTTCAATTAGTCCTACAAACTTTTCAGTGACGAAAAAATGTGGTTCTGCTTTTATATGTCAAATGAGACCTCTCCAGTTGATAAACACTTCTTACCAAAGTATTACATTAGCTTTGTGGGGAAATTTGTGTGATGTGAAATTATAGAGGTTGCAACATTTTTGTGATGATAGGACATTTATAGTGTTGGCTGCAATATATGTCGAAATTCACGAGAAAGGAAAGACTGTAATGACTAAAATTTCTAGCCAGTTATTTATAGAGCCTAATATTTCAAAGGCTCACAGCCTTAGAAGATGGTATAAAAAAGTGAAGAATGTCTAAATTCGCCCTATTTATGAGGATACATAAGGTAGACGTGAACTATTACAGTCCGCGTAACACATAAGGTAGATCCCAAGAAGTATCAGAATAATCGAGGTAGGACCACGATATTTGCATTTGATTTTTTGGATGGTCGTGATTGTCAAATTCTAGCAACTTCCTTCAATGAGGTTGCTGAGCACTTTCATACATTAATTGAATCTGGTAATGTATACCTAGTTTCGAATGGAACCGTAACGAAAGTTGTTATGGATTACAATCCCCTTCCTAGGGAGCTAGAGTCAATTCTTAACCAAACAACGATTGTAGAGTTATGCGATTGACAATTACCCAATCCCAAGAGAGACTTTTAAGTTTTTCCTCATTAGTCAGGTTAAAAGTTTGGAAAGGCGCACGATAGTGGATTTGATTGGAGTAGTGACTTCAATTAGTCCTACAAGCTTGCTTTCCAGTGACGAAAAAAGATGGTTATGCTTTTATAAGTCAAATGAGACTTCTCTAGTTTATAAACATTTTTGGCCAAATTATTCAATTAATTTTGTGAAAAAATTTGTGTGATGTGAAAGGACAGAGGTTGTAACATTCTTGTGATGATAGGACATTTTTAGTGTTAGCTTCAATATATGTCGAAATTCACGAGAACTGAAAGACTATAACGACTAGAATTTCTAGTCAATTATTCATAGAGCCTAATATTTCAAAGACTCATAGCCTTAGAAGATGGTATGAAAGAGGGAAGAATGTCTAAATTCGCCCTATTGGTGAGCTAAGGTAGACGTGGACTATTAAAATCTGCGTAACACATAAGGGAGATATCAAGAAGTATGAGAATAATCGAGGTAGGAGCACAATATTTGCAGTTGATTTTTTGGATGGTCGTGATATGTCAAATTCTAGCAACTTGCATCAATGAGGTGGCTGAGCACTTTCATACATTAATTGAAACTGGTAATGTATACTTAGTTTTGAATGGAACCGTAAAGAAAGTTGTTAAGCATTACAATCCCCTTCCTAGGGAACTAGAGTCAATTCTTAACCAAACAATGATTGTAGAGTTATGCGATGACAATTACCCAATCCCAAGAGAGACTTTTAAGTTTTTCCTCATTAGTGAGATCAAAGGTTTAGAAAGGGGCACGATAGTGGATTTGATTGGAGCAGTGACTTCAATTAGTCCTACAAGCTTTCCAGTGACGAAAAAAGATGGTTCTGCTTTTGTATGTCAAATGAGACCTCTCTAGTTGATAAACATTTTTTGCCAAAGTATTCAATTAACTTTGTGGAAAAATTTGTGTGATGTGAAAGGACAGAGGTTGCAATATTTTTGTGATGACAGGACATTTTTAGTGTTGCTGCAATATATGTCAAAATTCACGAGAACTGATATACTATAACGACTAGAATTTATAGCTAGTTATTCATAGAGCCTAATATTTCAAAGGCTCACAGCCTTAAAAAATGGTATGAAAGAGGGAAGAATGTCTAAATTTGCCCTATGCATACATAAGGTAGATGTGGACTATTAAAGTTCGCGTAACACATAAGGGAGATCTCAAGAAGTATGAGAATAATTGAGTTAGAGGCACGATATTTGCATTTTATTTATTTGGATCCTCGTAATTGTCAAATTCTAGCAACTTACTTGAATGAAGTGGCTGAACACTTTCATACATTAATTGAAACAGGTAATGTATACCTAGTTTCGAATGGAACCGTGAAGAAAGTTGTTATGGATTACAATCCCCTTTCTAGGGAGCTAGAGTCAATTCTTAACCAAACAACGATTGTAGAGTTATGCGATGACAATTACCCAATCCCAAGAGAGACTTTTAAGTTTTTCCTCATCAGTGAGGTTAAAAGTTTGGAAAGGGGCACGATAGTGGATTTGATTGGAGCAGTGACTTCAATTAGTCCTACAAGCTTGCTTTCCAGTGACGGTTCTGGTTTTATATCTCAGATGAGACCTCAGCAGTTGATAAACACTTTTGGCCAAAGTATTACGCCAAAGTATTACATTAAATTTGTGGCTGAGCACTTCTATATATTAATTGAAACTAGGAATGTATACGTAGTTTCGAATGGAACCGTAAAGAAAGGTGTTAAGGATTACAATCCCCTTCCTAGTGAGCTAGAGCCAATCCTTAACCAAACAACGATTATAGAGTTATGCGATGACAATAAATCAAACCCAAGAGAGACTATTAAGTTTTTTCTCATTAGTGAGATTAAAAGTTTGGAAATGGGCACAATAGTGGATTTGATTGATGTAGTGACTTCAATTAGTCCTACAAGTATTCTAGTAACGACAGAAGATGTTTCTGGTTTTATATCTCAGATGAGACATCTCCAGTCGATAAACCCATCTAGCCAAAGTATTAGGTTAACTTTGTGGGGAAATATTTGTGTGATGTGGAAGGACAGAGGTTGCAACATTTTTGTGATGATAGGACATTTCTAGTGTTGGTTATAATATATGTCAAAATTTACGAGAAGGGAAAGACTATAACGACTAGAATTTCTAACTAGTTGTTCATAGAGCCTAATTTTTTAAAGGCTCACAACTTTAGAAGATGGTATGAAAGAGGGAAGAATGTTCAAATTCGTCCTATTTATGAGCATACATAAGGTAGACGTGGACTATTAAAGTCCGCGTAACACATAAGGGAGATCTCAAGAAGTATGAGAATAATCGAGGTAGGGGCACGATATTTGCATTTGATTTTTTGGATGCTTGTGATTGTCAAATTCTAGCAACTTGCTTCAATGAGGTGGTTGAGCACTTCCATACATTAATTGAAACTTGTAATGTATACATAGCTTCGAATGGAACAGTAAAGAAAGTTGGTAAGGATTACAATCCCTTTCTAGTGAGCTAGAGCCAATCCTTAACCAAACAATGATTGTTGAGTTATGCGATGACAATAACTCAATTCCAAGAGAGACGTTTAAGTTTTTCCTCATTAGTGAGATTAAAAGTTTGGAAAGCGACACGATAGTGGATTTGATTGGTGTGATGACTTTAATTAGTCCTACAAGCTTTCCAGTGACGAAAAAATATAGTTATGGTTTCATATCTCAGATGAGACATCTTCAATTGATAGACACGTCTGGCCAAAGTATTAGGTTAACTTTGTGGGGAAATTTGTGTGATGTGGAAGGACAGAGGTTGCAAAATTTGTATGATGATAGAACATTTTTAGTGTTGGCGGCAAAATATGTCAAAATTCATGAGAAAGCAAAGACTGTTACTACTAGAATTTCTAACCAGTTATTCATAGAGCCTAATATTCCAAAGGCTCATAGCCTTAGAAGATGGTATGAAAGAGCGAAGAATGTTGCAATTCACCCTATTTCTTAGCATACATAAGGGAAATGTGGACTATTAAAGTCCGCGTAACACATAAGGGAGATCTCATGAAGCATGAAAACAATCGAGGTAGGGGCACGATATTTGCATTTGATTTTTTAGATGGTCGTGATTGTCAAATTCTAACAACTTGCTTCAATGAGGTGGTTGAGCACTTCCATTCATTAACTGAAATTGGTAATATATACCTAGTTGGAACTCTAAATAAAGCTGTTAAGGATTACAATCCCTACCCAGTGAGCTAGAGTCATTCCTTAACCAAACAACGATTCTAGAGCAATGCAATGACAATAACCCAATTCCAAGAGAGACTTTAAGTTTTTCATCATTAATGAGATTAAAAGTTTGGAAAGGAACACGATAGTGGATTTGATTGCAGCGGTGACTTTAATTAGTCCTACAAGTTTTCCAGTCACAAAAAAAGATAGTTATGGTTTTATATCTCAGATGAGACATCTCCAGTTGATAGACAAGTCTGGCCAAAGTATTACGTTAACTTTGGGGAAATTTGTGTGATGTGGAAGGACAGACGTTGCAAAATTTGTGTGATGATAGAACATTTTTAGTGTTGGTTGTAAAATATGTCAAAATTTATGAGAAGGGTAAGACTATAACGACTAGAATTTCTAGCCAGTTGTTCATAGAGCCTAATACCAAAGGCTCACAGCCTTAGAATATGGTATGAAAGAGGGAATAATGTCCCAATTCACCCTTTCTAAGCATTTATAAGAGAGACGTGGTTTATTAAAGTCCGCGTACACATAAGGGAGATCTCAAGAAGTATGAAAATAATCGAGGTAAGGGCACGATATTTGCATTTGATTTCTTGGATGCTCGTGATCGTCAAATTCTAGCAACTTGCTTCAGTGAGGTGGCTGAGCACTTTCATACATTAATTGAAACTGGTAATGTATACCTAGTTTTGAATGGAACCGTAAAGAAAATTGTTAAGAATTACAATCCCGTCCTTAAGGAGATAGAGTCAATCCTTAACCAAACAACGATTGTAGAGTTATGCGATGACAATTACCCAATCCCAAGAGAGACTTTTAAGTTTTTCCTCATTAATGAGATTAAAAGTTTGGAAATGGGCACGATAGTGGATTTGATTGGAGCACTGACTTCAATTAGTCCTACAAGCTTTCCAGTGACGAAGAAGGATGGTTCTGGTTTTATATCCCAGATGAGACATCTCCAGTTGATAGACTAGTGTTGGCTGCATGTCAAAATCCATAAGAAGGAAAAGACTGTTACGACTTGAATTTGTAGTCAGTTGTTCATAGAGCCTAATATTCCAAAAACTCACAGCTGGTATGAAAGAGGGAAGAATGTCCCAATTCGCCCTATTTCTGAGCATACATAGGATTGGTGCTTCGGCAAGAGACTGTCCTGGACAACTGTATCGGATGGAAGTGTTAATACAATGCCCAAACCCTTATTTTGTCTATTTTGGACTCATTACATTTTCATTTCATGTTTTAATATACAAAACATAGTTATAGAACACAATTGTGCTAATTTTGACCATTTTCCCATTTAGTTGATCTAGTTAATCATAATAGAGTCACGGAAAATGAAAAGAACGCAGTCAATACTTAGACAAAATAACAATTGTATTGATCAAGATTTACAAAAGTTTTGGTAGAGCTCAAGATACAACAAAAAGCATGATCCTCCACGATACAAAAAAAAATAAACACATCAACAAACTACTTGGCCCTACCCGAGTCATCAACAGCCGAGGCCCTCTCTTCCTCCTCCTCCTCAAGAATCTCTTCTTCTTCATCCTTACCACTAAAACACCAAAATGCAGAGAGTCCTTATAAGGGTCAACCAACTTCTCAGGCACTCAAGCTTATAGAAGACAAAGACGAAGAAGACAAGGAAGACATGATGGCCTTAAGGCTAGGGAGAACACAGGGCACTCAATCGTTCAAAAATAGAAAAGATATCGGACCTCAGAAGGAGAAGACAGTGAGAAATGCCAAAGTGACTCCTAGAACCTGTATGTCTTGTTCAGGTCCGTATAATCAGTACACATTCTCCACTTACCATTAGCTTTCTTGACCATCACAATGTTGGCAAGCCATGTTGTGTACTTGGCTTCTTTAACAAAGTTGGCGGTTAACAACTTAGTTACCTCTCCTTTCGCTCCTCCCTTTTTTCCTCTCCTTGTTTTCTTTTCTTCTATGCCACAGGTTTTGCATCATTGTAGACCGATAGCCGGTGAGACATGACCTCAGGGTTGACCCTTGGCATGTCCCCAGTCGTCCATGCAAACATGTCAACATTGTGAATGAGAACCTATCGGATCATTTCAGCTTCCTCTTTTTCCAAAGAGATCCCTATTTTCATGTCATGCTCCTTATCTTTGAGTTCTATCTGGATTACATCCTCTCCGGGCTCCACCCGTGCATGATCAATTTTCGGATCCAGGTCGGTCACGTTTACACTCTACATCTCTTATTTCCCTTTTGTCTTTTTTCTGTACTTTTCGTTCTCAGTTTTCATGGGTCCCAGTCGTAGGCTGACAACATAACATTTTCTTTTCGTCTTTTGGTCTACATGGATCGTGATAACATCTCCTTCAGAGGAAGGGAACTTCATGCATAAATGGGAGGTGGATACACTCGCTCCCATTTAGTTTGATGATGGTCGCCCTAACAAAATGTTATAAGATGTGCTGACATCAACTATCAAGTAACGAATCTTGATGGTTCGACTTTGTGCTCCTCTTTCTCCAAATTTGGTGTAGAGGTCTATGAAATCTCTAGTGTCTACCCATTCTCCTGAAAACCCAACGATCTGATCGTCGTATGGTTGGATGTCAGCTTATGAAATCTTCAACTTTTTAAACGTTTTCCAGTAAAGGATGTCCACTGAACTGCCCTGGTGTACCAGTGTTTTCATTATTGCAAAATCCCCAATGGTTACTGTAATAACCATGGGATCGTCCTACCTAGGATTGATGGCCTTGAAGTCACGGTCCATAAAGGTTATCCATGGCATCCTTCTCAGCATGTTGGTATATGTGTGGTGTACTGCTTGAACTTTCCTCAAATGCTTCTTTCTCGTAGATGCCGAAGAGTCTCCTCCTACAAATCCACCAGCAATTGTGTTGATGACTTCTCGTACTTGGGTTCCCTTGCGACCTCGCCACCTTGGGGACCTAGAACGATTGGTTCTTTGCCTTCGCTTTTCGTTTCCCGGACTTCTCCTCGGGCTTCTTCTTGGACTCCTCTTCAGACTTCTCCACCTTTGGCTCTTTCATGGTGAACGTGGAGTCCTGCCCCACACGAACCTTCTCAGGTGTCCGACTTGAATCAACTCTTCGATCTTGTATTTCAAGGCCCAATACTCATCAGTGTTGTGGTCGTAGTTCTGATGGTAATGGCAATGCTTCCTAGTATACGCATTCCGTGGAGTAGGCAACTTTTGTGAGGATGGGATGAGGTCAGCATTTAATGCCTCCTCTAGGATCCGTCCTCGGTTGACGCTGAGGGGAGTATAGTGAGTAAACTTGGGAGGTTTCGGCTCCCTTTGTTTGAACTGCTAAGTGTTGCCCCTTTCTTTGCCTTTACCTTTGTCCATAGTTTCTTCAGCCCGAGCTTGGTTTCAGATCTTGCGAAGTTTCTCTAGTTGCATAAATTTAACGGTCCTGCACCTTAACTCATCGAGGTCGAGGGTTGGTTTCTTGCACAAGTTGTCTGCAAACGGCTTTGGGCTGAGTGCCATTATCAAATGGTGCAAAGCAACATTTGGATCCAGGTTTTTGATCTGAAGAGTTAGCTTCCCGAACTTTTTCATGAAAGTTCTTAGGGACTCTCCTTTCTCCTGCCTCACATTGATCAAAGTTATAGAATCGACATGATGTAGTCGGCTAGTAGCGAACTGGGCATTAAACTTACTGACAAGCATATCAAAACTAGCAATGGAATAAAGGGGTAAGTGGGTAAACCAACTCAGGGCTAGCCCCCTTCAGTGACGTGGGGAAAATGTGACGTCATTATCAGTGTAAAGGCTTACTTGGGTGGAAAAGGTGTTAACATGTTCATCCGAATCCATAGTGTCATCGTAGGTCTCAATATTCAATCCCTTCCAACGGAAAGGGAGTTCGACGTCCATTATTCTATCCACAAAGGGATGCCTACGGCTTCCTCTTGCATGCTTAGCGGCACCCGTTTCATGCGTCGCAGAATGGCGTTTTGATCCTCTTGGGTCAGTTTAGTTTACCACAGTTTGGCAAGTACCATCCCCCTCTGAGTGAGTGGGCTGGTAGTTGCAGAGCATCTCCTTCATCTCTTCATTTTCATGCCTTAAGGCATGGATTTATTCTTCACTTCTACATCTTAAGTCGTTGATTTGTTCTTCATTTTTCGTTGCATGGCTTCCATATGCTCTTGCAGAGCAGCTTGCATAGCCATAGGGTCGTTTGCCATGTTGTTGGGCTCCTGTCTTTGGTCTTGAAGTTTGCTCTGCGTTGAGACCATTGGAATTTTGTCTGCGTACCTCTCGACTCCACGGTGGACGCCAATTGTTCTTATCGAACCTAGAGGTCGAGAACAATAAATAATCTTATGAAGCCTTGAGGCTGAGAACAAGACTCCAAGGTGTCAACTGGTCAGCTTCTTCGTCGATCTTTGATTTTCGATGACTAGAACAATAGGAGAGGTACCTGCAAAAGGCACTCCAACGCTCAAGTCAGTGTTCAGTTATCATGGATATATAGTATAAGTTGGGGTTGATTAGAATGTACCTTTAACTTTGCTCACTGTTAATTATTTATACTATCGATTGTTCATTTGCCTTATGTCATGAGGAAGGCGTATAGCCTCCTCTGCTAGAGATATGATGGTTGCTCTGCACTATGTGTCAGAAAGAAGATGTGCAGTCTCTTCTGCATAAGGTATGATTATAATTAGTGTTGTGTTATCAATATTTTTTTTAATATAAGTCATCCCAATATCACTCAACTTCAGTTATTTTTATATTAAATTAAAGTCATATACCCTTTAGACTACTTTCACATGACACTCTTTACTAACTATTTTTATATTAAATTAAAGTCATATACCCTTTATACTACTTTCACATTACACTCTTTACTAGCTTGACATGACTTTACTTCTACAAATTAAAACTTACATATATAATTTCTTCACAATAAAAATGTTATATTAGTATAATTTACCTTGAGATGACTTTAATTTTACAAATTAAAACTTACATGTATAATTTCTTTACAATGAAAATGTGTCATATTAGTATAATTTACCGTATAAATAAACTTTTCAAATTTTAGTCATTTTAATAGTTTTTTAAAAATTACACCAATTTAATTAAAAAACCAATATTATACACACAAAAGTTATCATTATACAAAAACATTACATAATTATGTCATGGAGCCTTACATTTTTCTCGGGCCTTAGGGTATGTTTGAATTAGGAGGTGGATTTGAGAGAGTGAATTTGAATTTATTTAAAATGAAAGTATATGAAAAGTTGGATTGAGAGTAAAATGGTATGATTTAAGAAGAAAAATTGTAAAGGTTTGTGATTGATGTGATAGGTATAATAAATATTTTAATTCTTTTTTAATATATAAAATTATTTTCATAATTAAAAATAAATTATAATTAACTTATTTAATATAATTAATAACATTTTTAAAAAATTTATAAAAATATTGAATTACGTGATTATTTTTTAAATAAAATTTAATTTATTATAAAATAAATTAATTTATTAATTAAGATTGATTAATTTTTTAAAATATAAAATTAAAACTTTTTTAAATAATTTTAATATTAAATTTAAATGTTATTATTGTTATAAAAATAAATTATTATCATATTATTTATTTAACATTTTTACTTTTAAATATTATTATATATTATATTATATAATAAATTAATATATATATATATATATATATATATATATATTTATATATATTTATAT
>Ga0209700_106239_pt1 | contig 18762 bp, 8 predicted proteins | sample SiratroredBW_FD_187528 | JGI IMG/M metagenome (GOLD analysis project Ga0209700, IMG submission 187528) | Root nodule microbial communities of legume samples collected from California, USA - Siratro red BW (SPAdes) (version 2) | ecosystem: Host-associated > Plants > Roots > Nodule | place: USA...
AAAAAAAAAAAAAAAAAAAAAAGAGTAAAGAGGAAGAAAAGGAAGGAGAAGAGAATGCTCACCTTGTGAAGGAAATGAAGAGAAAGTGGAAAGGTCGAAGCAGTAGGAAGCTTTAGTAGAAGAGTATATGCAGTTGAAGTTAATTAGATGAAGTAGAGTTCAAGAAAAGTGGTGCCTATGAGTGGTAGGATGTTTGGCCAAGAGAGCAAAAAAGATAAGAGTTCCATGATTATTGTGTATGTGGGTGTTAACATGATCTAAAGTTTGTGTTTTTAAGTTAGAGCTTTTAAGGTATTAACTCAATTTTGAAATAGTCATGAAAAATTATTAAATCAATTTAAGTTTTTTTTCTTTCTTCATTTGGATAGTCAAACACTTCAACTTTTTTTTTTCTTTTTTTTTTTTTTTTTTTTTTTTGTTTCAAAACACCCAAAAGATGGAGTGGAAGAAAGTTTGAAAAAGACTATAGTGGTTTTTTTTTTTCTTTTGTCAAAAAGAAGAAAAATTTATCTAGAATAAAAGAGATAAATAACATTCTTTTTATAAATGAAAAGAAAGAAGCAAAAATTATCCACATAATGTCGTACATATTTTAACATTTATATTTTTGTTATAACAATAATAAATTAAATTATTAATAATAAATAGATTTATTTATTTTTATTATTTTCACTTAATTTAAATGATCTCATTTTTTACTTATTTTCACTCTCTCTCTCTTTTTACTTCTCAATTCGTCTATCTCAATCCAAACAAACAAAGATAAAGAAAATATATTCAAAGAGATTAAGTTTTATTGAAGTATGTTTAAGGCATTGACCCAGTTTAAGAAAAAAAGCTTAATCTCTTATTATCCTCAAAGGTTACATACGACAAATGCAAAGTAAAAATAATAATTGAGTGAGTGTAAAGAGTATTATTAGATGTATCTTTGGTCCAAATTAAATTGTTCCTTATCGAGCATGTGTTTACTACCAATTAAAAATAATACTTTATTTTAGAGTTTCAAAATTTTCGGAAAGTTATTCAAGGTTAATAATTATCTTCGTGAAATTTTTAATTATACAGTGGAAAGAAATTAGAAGAGTCTTTTACTATGTCACAACATTTTTAGTTTTATGTTAATCAAATTAACCGTTGAAATTCACATAACTTTATAATTACTTGGATTTTATAGTCTAATTAATACTTTAAATAATGTTAATTAAGTTAATAAATGAATAGTAAAAATTAGGTGTTATACTTTTGCAATTAAAGTTTTCTTCCCACACACATGAAATCATATAGGGTCCAAGACATAGACAAACCATAAAGATGAATCTTTAATCATTAAAATCAAATGTCTAGTTCCCATCATAACATCAAATATTTGTGAAAAAATAGGGATATAGATAATAAATTTAGAATAAGGGTCATAGGACCAATCCATAGTTCATTTTGTACATATGAAGATTCATTTTATTATTTCCCAATGTTCCATTTAGGATAATCCTATTGAGAAACATGTTAAAATATGTTGTATCAATGAAATATTTTACATCATATGATGTGTAAAATTTATCTTACCAACATTATGAGATTAAATTAAACTTATCTCCTCTTTAAAAGGATATCTTAATTTATTCTAATAAAATTTATTGAATTTATTATGCCATCTATTTGAGGTATATAAATCTTAAATTATAAAATAAATACTTTTCTCTTATTTTTAAGAAAACAAATTTTGTAAATTATTACAATAACCACATCTCGTCCAAGAATTTGTGAGAAAAAAAAAATAATACTCCTGTTTAAGATAAGAACATATGCAAAAGACATTGTTTCAGTATACTCTAATAAACATTAAAACTTACTGTATGTGAAACCTCTTCTTATATGTTACTATAATTATTATTGCATAAATAATTCACTCATAATTATTGTTGGATGTACAATTTTTAAAATTTTAAAGCTAAATTTACCAAACAAGTAAGATGCTAAAAAATACATAAAATTAGGAGCAACTGACTTCCCTAAAGCATGGTTCATGAACAAACAAATTTGTATAATTTTCTCACCTTTTCATAAACTATTTTGAGTTTTATATGACTGGTAATTACAATATATAAATATATAAGATAAATAAAAGCATATAAAATTCAGAAAATAAAAATAAAGATAAACATTAGAAAGAGATACAGAGAAATATGATGTTAGTCATACATACGTAGTCGATAACTGCAAAAAAAAAATAAATAAAAAAAAAAAAAAAAAAAAAAAAAAAAAAAAAAACAAACTCGAAAAAGTTATTATTGGCAGTCACAAACTACAGGTTTTGGTCTGCCACTACCTCTGCAGGGATTTATTCTGACAACAAATTCATTCTACTTGTACATATAAATCTTCATCATCATCTCCAAAGACAAGTACCAAGAATAGATATTACTCTTGTCTCATCAGTGCATGTCTTTTTAAGTGTTTCAATATGTTTCAAGATATTTATATTTAAAAAAAATTAATTGCTTATTTAATTCCTGTAATTATGCAAGCTTAATTTTTCATATCCATGTTAAAAAAGTATTACTTTTAGTTCTTACATATACTATTAAATCTTTATATATATATATATATATCACAAAACTGAAAAAGATTAAAAATGAATAATTTTAAAGTATCGAGATTAAATAGTTAAATTATAGAAACTAAAATAAATAATTTAACCTGTTAAAAAGCAAAAATTATTAATAATTTTAAATAATATCCTAATGCAAGTAAGTAAGTTCACATCTATATTCAACTCTCCCGATAACGATCAATTTATAAAAATGTATGTATAATTGACCTGCTACGTAGCTCAATATTTTTGAAAAATGAAGTGGCGTAGAATAAAATCAAACTATATATCTGGATAATGCAAAGGTTCTTTCCAAGTTGGTTATTCATATGATTTCAATCTCTTATAACTACCATGATTTGATTGATCCACTATATCTCATGAAGATGTTACTTGCAATATTCTCAAACTCATGAACCAGTTTTCCATCTAGAAGGACCCACAATGCATTATTCCATTGGGATATTATATTATATACATATATAGTAAAAAATCAAGCCAAAATAATTAATTCATCTACCTTTAGCTGCATTTTATGACTGTTGTTTATAGATGAAATTGAAAATAGAGCATTGAACAGAGAACAAAAAAAGTGGTTAAATTAAGTAGCATATGGTAGGGTAGAGTTTGAAAATTAGGTAAGTACAACTTTTGAAAAGTCAACTCGAAAGTTTGGAGTAAAGAAAAGTGGTGATGAATGATGCATAAACTATTGTTCCTTAAAATTTTAACATAAGTTAACTTCATCTTGCAAGAAAAGTTTGAATTGGTTAAAGTGTTTTTTGATGAAAAGCAATATCTTCACGTCTCCTTGTATATAGATTAAAGGATAAGAAGGTATACCAGATTATTGAGCAACCATGTTTGTTCATTGTAGAGTGTTCTTTGAGACTGGGAGAAGCAATTTTGTGATGAGGTGGATTTGGTTCTCGTTATCTAACAGATATGAACCACCAAGCTAGCCTTGTGTTAAGGCTTCAATTGGTGCACACACATAACAAATCTTTGTTCTAATCCAATTATATTTGTCAAAATCCACACACTTAATGGATAGGGTTTGTGGGCCCATTTTATTTATGATCCAGTTGGGTTTGGTTAGGCCCATTTCCTTTTCCACCTCAACAATTTATCCATTCTCACCTTTCGCTTTCATTCTCCTTCTCATTGCATGAAAGTTGTACGCAAGTCTCTGATAGGTGGACATATGATGTTGGTAGCCACCACAAGAATTTTTATATTTGCATTTCTTTTATAAGTAAGATATGAATAAATTAGAATATATCTATATATATAGATAAATAATACTTTGTATATATTAGTCAATTTTATGAGTTCTAATATTAAAAAATTTATACTAATTATATAGTGAACTTGAATTATACACCATGTATACAACTACACCACAAAAATATTCAAAACGAATTGAATTATGTCAATATTTATTACAAATAAGAGAGGAAAAGTTTGCTTTCATTCATTAAATTTGGTTCGACGGATGATTGATTACTTATTCTTATGTATCTTCCATGGAAATAGGGTTCATGCATTAAAATAAAAATAAAACTGAGCCACATAATATATACACAACCTTTAAAATTGTTATTATTTATTCTTTCATGTTTGGACTAAATTGCTTACTAAGTTGGCAAACTGATTTCCCTCGCCATGCTTCCTTCTACTACACTGATTAGATGTTTGAATTTTATCCGATTCCTTCCTTTAAAAACACATAAAAACTAAAGAGATTTTAACAAGCTAAACTAAGACGGAACAAAGAAAAACACGACTACAATGTAATTCAGATGATAAAAAAAAATTCTAAATTAACTTAAAAAAATCTTGGAACCTGAAATCAAGATTATATCATGTTATCCGTTTGTTAGAATCTAGATTTTAATTTATTATTCTATTTGGACAGTAGAACACCTTGAAATTAACATATAGTTATCTAAACAATAAATCTGTTTACATGTTTAGATGCTTAGATGTATTTTAACATCTATTAAGATTGGTCTAAATAAAATTCTATTAAAATATCATGACATAAATAGGTAACAATTTCATATTATACCCTATTTATTATTAACATTTATTATCTTATTATAAGTTACTATTTAATTTAAGGGTAAAACTTTCCATTTAGTCCTAAAAATAACAAATAGACATTAATAAATGAAAATGATTAACAAATACTATGATAGTTTCCAGTAAATATATGATATCATGTTAATAAGTACGGCTTCTCTAACATAATTTTACAAAATCAAGTTATAAAATTAAAATTGTATCTACTTATATCATAATTTTATTTTATTTTTAGTAACATATTAAGAAGTCTCTGATATAGGATATGAAGAAGTAACTTTACATCTACCTAACCTTACGAAATCTAAGTTGTAAAATAAAGTTTGCATGAAAGACCCAAAAATGAATTAATAGATATACGTGGTATTGTTCCTCCACGGTTTTCAAATGAAAGCATAGTTAGGAAAAAAGAAAAAAAAAATGGATGTCCCTTAGTGCTATCTAATCAAATGGTTGCATGGTCTTTGTAAATTCTGTTAAACAATATGGTCCCACTATACATAACGTAACTTCAGGTGACTCATGAGTTTTGGTTTTTTGAGTAATTAAGAAGGAAACACACCGAGACAATACACATTTATTTTTCTTTTTGTTTATTTTGAAAACTCATTATTTGTATGAATAAGCTTATCACCAAATTCTTAAGTTAAAGATTGTATTGAACTGGCTTGATTACAATTGCATTCTTAAGCAAGTGTTGATGATATGAATACCCAAGTTAATGGTATTTGGTTATAAGAAAAACGTGCAAAAGGGTAGATAATTTAAATACAAGTTTTAGAAAAAATTTAAACAAAGTTGGGTCCAAGGCTTAACATTTATTTAAGAATACATCCAACAAACGTAAAATAAAACGTTTGAACTTATGTTTTTCATCCTTGTCTAAAGCTCTCTTTTTATAAAAAAAAATACAACAACTTAGGTATCTAGTAAAATTGATATCCCTTTATCATATGGAAATGAATAATACTATATTTGCTTTTGCTTATTTTATAAACGTTGAAGTTAGTAGAATAATAGAAAATTAGACTTTCATGTGAACCAACTTACTATAATTCATACCTCTGAACAACAATTCGAGGAAACAAAGAACCAAAACAATGCAAAATGCCAAGCAACTAAAAGGTTGTCTTGTGTTAACAAAAACATCTTTACTAAAGGAAAATTTTATCCTACTCTAAAGAAATATTTTTTCTACCATAATATATAGTATAGTCTCAATAATATATATATATATATATATGTATATCTGTGTGTGTGTGTTAAAGATAGAAGTATTAAAGTGAATCAAGTGAATTAAAAACAAACACATTAATTAAAACTCCCCTGCACATTTTTTTTTATATATCTTAAGAGTCCTACAACATTAATGAAAACGTCTAATTTGAGTTGGGTTATCTTTTTAGTGAATTTTTTTAAGTATTTACTTAATTATATATTTTACTTTGTAAGTTGAATTTATTGATTGATATTTATTACATTAAGTTTTTGATGAAATATTTTGAGTTATATTGTATGTTATGAGCTTTCATTAATGAATAAGTGTAATTATATATATGAAGGTTATCAGATACAAGTCACCATAATTTTTCGAAGTGTTTGACTATTTTCAAATATAATTTTGCAAAAGCTTTCATGAATTTTATAATCCATCATTACATAATAATTGATTACAATTAGTAATAATAAACTATATTCTGGTCAACACAATTTATTTTAAAATACTATTTTTTTCTGATAATTGATCATCTTTTCAAATAATTAATTATCTGTTGGTTGAAAGGTTTTTTTTTAAAAAAAAAAAAATTCACTGTGTTTGCTTATAATCAATTAAACTTGAGTAATCGATTAAGTTTTCGGTTGTTTCCAATAATATTATCATTTAAAATAATCAATTATTATTCTCAAGTATCAAAACCTTGTTTTCGGATTTAATTAGTCGTAGTATAATTGATTAAATTATTTTATTTTTATTTCTAGAAACAATAGAAAATAAGATCATCGGTTATTTCTTACGATAATCTATTAAATGATCTTTTATATGTTTTTCTATTAAATGGTTGGTTGAAATATTTTGGAAAATGATTTTATAAGATATTTTGTGTATTTATTCTTACAAGCTAATTTTCATACTTTCAATATTTTCTTCAAAAAGCTCCTGTTTATTTGAAAAACATGTTTGATAAAAGATGAATTTTAAAGGTTGTGTGGTGATACTCTTATTTGATAATTCATTGCTCTACATCTGTGATTCATCATTTTGAGGTGATATTTTTTTAACTTCTTTTATTGAATTATAATTCATGTAACACAATGTATATTTGGAGTAGTTTCTACAATAACATTGTAATATCTGTTTAGAGTTGTCCAAAAAATTATTAATTGTTTTATTTGTGTTAGTGTGATTGCATGTTTTCCAGGTATGTTGTGGTTGTAATTTGAACCCTTTCAAATAGGAAAAAAATCATTATATGTAAATAAAAAAAATTATGAAGATTCGAACCAATATAAAAAAACTCTTTTGGAATATTTATATCCTTATCTTCTCTCCTTCTTGTTTCTTTAAATGCAAGAAAACTCACTCTTTGAATTTTTTTTAAATAATTTGTTAATTGATCAATAGCTGCTTCAGCTTTATTTTATTTATAAAATTTATCATTTGTTTAGCAAAGTTTTTCAAGCATATTGTTTAATTATATATCTTCACTTTGTAAGCTGAATTATTATTTATTTAATTAGCGATTTTTTTCAAGTATTCTGTTTAATAATACTTTGTAAGTTGAATTGTTATGGAATTATATTATTTTTTCAAAGTTAAGAGTAACTCAGTATTAAAAAAAATAGATTTTCAATCTCAAGCAGAGATTGATAGAATACTTGTTCGTAATTATATTCTTTTAATAAAACTTTTCCAATATTAAATGAGGAAAACCCAACGTAATTCGGATTGAATATATCAGTACAAAAAATTTTATCTCTCAAATATATTAACTTACATAATTTTGTAAAACTATATATAGCTAAGTGACTATTCAATCTCCTTTTCTTTTGTATTTCAATTTATAATGCCCTTTTTCGAAGTGAAAGTTTTGAAATGATACTTACAGGACCATAAAATTTTGCATATAAAAGACAAAAAAAAAATCCGAGTTCTTTTTACTTGCAGATAATTACTCTTTCCACATATAAATATAGCAATTTGTCTCTTTACTCCATAGATATAACTATGCATATTATATTCTTACTAGAAAGTAGAGAATATTAAAATGGCAAGATAGCATTATACTATAATTTTCCCATCATTCAGTTCACATTTATGGCTTTTAATATGGTCTGTGGTACCCTTTTTTGGTTTATGAGTATTTACACAACATGCATGATGATAACTAACTAAAAACTATAGCCATGACAAAAGTTCAACTACAAAAGGAGTTTACAATAATTGCTTTTGCTATGCTTCAAAATGAAGCTTTGCCTTCTAAACTTACGGTGATCCATTCATCATTTCTTCAACTTTATAGTCATCATTTACCCACTCGTGAATACAATAATATCTTCATACTTAAGTGTATCCATATTGTTTTTCTTTTTGTGTTGTAATGGAAAAATAACTATTACCTAACGGGAAGAGTGGAACAAAGCTAATATTGCTCTCACATAACCAATACCAGAAAAGGCACAAAATATTACCTATATTAAAATATTTTCTTCATTATAACAACCTCCAAAATTAAAGTTCATCGAACATGTCGCATTCATGATTTTATATTCGTCCTCCCAACACCAAATTATTCGAAGTTTTGTATTTTTTTTCTTGAAAAACAGATCATATATGCTCTTAATTATTAAGTGAAAGATGAGACGAAAAATCCGTTCCATGGATTTTTAAAGAATAAAAGTTGGATTGGAGTGACAACTACTATCTGTTGTCATTGTAATAGTATCTGTTTCTATTATTTTAATTGTAGGTTGGTTTGGCATCTCTTGCTGCATGAAGAGTTTGGTAGCTATACGTTCTATATTTTTCACTAATAAAGAAATTGGGCATTAGTGATCGTTTTGTTTAACATATATTTTTATATTAAAATCCTGTTTATATGAATAATTATAAAACTCACGGCGCACATTTCGGAGGTGCAAATTTCACACTCTTCACTCTTTTAATTAACTCATTTTTTTTTTTACATTCTTTCCCTTTTTCTATTACATTTTTGTGGACTTTGTTAAGATTTTATATATTCAAGTTTAAATTATAATTGTACTGAATTTACTATATATCATCTTAAACACAAATATAAATTAAATAATATTTTGTTGGGAATACCTTTCTTTTAGTAAAAAAAAAATCACATTTTGTTGAGAATTATAATAATTTCCATTTTTATTTCAAATTAAATTATATCAATTATTGTATGAATATGTAACTATTTTCAAATTAGCTCTAATTTATTTTATGTATTTTACGTTCTGGAAAATATTATCGTCATCAACATATCATTTTTATAATTACAATATTTTATTCAAATTTGAATGAAATAAAAATTTACTTAAAATTAATTTAGTCTGGGATTGAAATACATATGTGCGTGTGTGATAAAACAAGTATAATTTACATTATTAAATACTTGAATAAAAATATTTATCCTATGCATTTGTAACAACTAAAATTATAATCAGAAAAAAGCTTCGAAAAAAATATTAAAATTATTTTATCACAATTTTTAAAAAACATTTAAAGCGATCAATTTTAAACAAATAACTATTTTTAAATGCTTGAAGAGAAAGTTCTGTCAGTTAAAAATATTTATTACATAGAATACATGCATGTAATATTAACTAAAAAAAATGCTCTGTTTTTTTTTAGGTTTAAACAAACAATTTTATTTCTTACAACACGTAAATCAAGAAAAAAAAAACATATATATCGTGTAAGGCTATTTGTTTGGACATAAAAGGGTTTACCCTAATTTACTATGCAAAAAGAAGACCAAACCATTACGTATACTCATTATACTCTTTCTGATTTTTTCCCTTGAAAATGATTATTGTTTCTCCACATTCATGCACAAATTAATGATTCTCTAATTAATGCACTTGATTTTCGATCCAATCGGATAAATACAATATTATGTTTGATCAAATTAAAATGTTCAACTAGGATGATCACGATCTTTTTCAAAAATCAAAATTTATCCACAAGCAATTGCATTCCATGCTTAAATGAATATTTGTTATTGTATTGAGACAGTGGTGGCATGTGGAACTTGGAATCTTGCTTGAGAACCTCACATGCCTTAGTCTCAAGACAGTTGGTAGGCTATCCATAATTCACAAAAAATGAAACGAAATGGGACGTGATGTTCACACATAATTTCAAATTATTTCTTTGGTCAATGCTATGTATTTTTATATTTGGAACGTTTGTTAATGAAATTCATAGAACCCTACATTTGTTCTCAATTATTCCTGTTGCACTTGATTAAATAGATAGCATTTCCTTATCCAATCACAAAATCAAGATATATATGCACTTCTCAAAAGCACGTGGGACCCATACAAGTTGGCATAGAATTTCATTTACATGCATATATACATAAAACAAGAAATCAATAATCATATTTTATTACAATTTTCTGGGGTAAGTAAGGACTCACCCACCTAGAATATTCAGAGCTGTTAAAAAATAGAACCATATTAGACCAAAATGCGATCAACATTGAAAAGCATATATCGTAGAAAAATAGACATAGAAAAAAAGGTAGCATTCTTCATAAGTACATGCATATGTGAGGTGGAAACAGAAGTAAAAACACGACAAAAAATCACACATATTTTCTTCAAACGGTGTCACGGGCTTTGATATTCTTTTTATGATGCTTTAGTCAATTGCAGAAACATCACGGGGGTGAAAGTGAAAGCGTTTATTCGTGGATCATAGGTAAAACTCAGAGGGTTTTTCAATTCGAACGGTCTTCAAGACAGCAGAAACTTCGCTAACCATGACATATATTTTGACTTGTTCAGTTGAGAGCCAACATAGCTAATGAAAGAACAAAAAAATTGTTCTACATTATCAGTGATCAACAAAAAATTTGAGCTAAGAATAAAGTAGGAAAGTGAAAGATTGTTTGGTCCGTGAATGAATGTCCATAACTTAGTTCTGAAAAGATTAACTACATACAACTCTAGGTGTCTGTTTTTTTCTTTAAATTATTGGGTTGTTTTTCTTACTTTAGCTTCCATGTTTGTAAGTTATGGCATGCAATATATTTTAATGAATGCATTTTAGCATCTACTACCACACTAGTAAATGGGACCAACCCAGCCACCACCCACTGAGCCTAACTACGTGTTACACTGACTCACTCTTTCTTCTCATAAGCCTTAAGGTTATACAATTAATCGACGTGGAAACGCAATCAACAAAATTTTATTTTCTCTATAAGCCCCCACACCGAAATCAAACCCTGTGGAAGACGCAACTCCCTCTATATATATCCCACCCCACTCGCTATCACTCTTCACTCCCTCATTCATTTTCGATCCATGGCTTCTCAAAACCATACCAAATTATTACTAGCCATCGCGCTAGTGCTCTTTGTGGCACTGTCCTTCCCAAGGACAGCCCAAGGGAGGGTGCCATTTGCATGCGACCCTAGGAACGGACTCACCAGGGGATTCAAGTTTTGCAACACGCACGTGCCCATCCACGTGAGGGTGCAGGACCTCATCGCTAGACTCACATTGCCGGAAAAGATTAGGCTGGTGGTCAACAACGCCATCGCCGTGCCCAGGCTCGGAATCCAAGGCTACGAGTGGTGGTCCGAGGCGCTTCACGGCGTCTCCAATGTGGGCCCCGGCACCAAGTTCGGAGGGGCGTTCCCTGGCGCCACCATGTTCCCCCAAGTCATCACAACCGCTGCTTCCTTCAATCAATCTCTCTGGCGCCAAATTGGACGGGTGAGATCATTTTACCCTCTCCTTCTGCTCCTCTTTATTCTATCATATCCCTCCCTCCAAACTTATTACATCAACTTTTTTCAATATTCATTTCGGTTGGCTAATAAATAATTAAAAGTAGATTCCTTTATTCTCCTTTTTGGCCATTCATGATAAAATTACCTATTTATCCATAACCTTTTATATCCACAATTAATACACTACATGTTGCATTTGCATGCACGCCTTTATTACAATTCCAATATAACACCACACACACTCTACCCAGTTGGGTAAAAGTGCCTTCTTCATATATATATACGAGTATCATACTATTACCATCTTCGTCATCATGGTTATCTGTTTCTCTTTCTAGTGTGATAACTTTAGTTCAATGAAATGATTTTATGTTCTTCAAGCGAATATATAAATTTCCACATCTTCAATAATTATTGTGTACTAATCAATACTTTTATTACTTTGGTTACTTTCACAAGTTTTTGAATTTTGACTTTTGAATGTACTTTTAAGTTTTGACTCAAATAATAATAATAATAATCTAATAAGGTCCTGAGTCCGGGCTCGGGTTTTTATATATATATTGTAGTGTTTAGTTATAAAACATCTGAAGAACAACGGAAAAAAGTTGTTGTTGTTGTACATGAAGATTATAAAAAGTAACTAGATATTTTTTGCTGGATATTACTTTCTTTTTTTGTTCTCATCCAAATAAGTTTTTTCTTTTTTTTTTTTTCTGAATGCATATATATTATTAAGAATGTGGTGCTACTTTAGTAGTCGTTTTATGCTCACCTGTTTTAGCTAGGTTACATGGTAGCTGACAAATTGTGTCCCAACTACCATGTGGATGCATGCATGTTAATATAAATATATGTGGAATCTGACAATCAGGTCATTTTAATGGTAAGGAAAATGATGATAACCTTGAAAAATCATCAACCTAAATTGTCAGCAACTAGAGGGTAAAAGAAGTCCATTACGCCATTCATTCATTAACTACGAAAGTAACAGTTGATGGTGGTTTTGGTTGTCCTTGTCTTCAGTCCCTCTTTAAGTCATTATAATTAAATATTCATCGGTTAATATTGGAATAATAATTAATTTCACTTCTGTGGTGATTAGTAGATCCTTTTCATACTTAAATCTAACTTGAGTTAAATATGTTAACGAGTCTAACTCATATCTTAGTTTGTTTTAACAGTTTCTGTATTTTTTCTTTTTTTACATGAATTCACTTCAAACTTATGTATTGAATTCCTACCAATAAAAACGCTCACTAGGCAATATTATAAAGTTTTCCTATCTTAGTGAACATAGGAATCAATTATCTTATTAATTTGCATGAGTTTGAAGTTGTTTAATGAAGCATGCAATTTGATCAGCTTTACATCTTTATTAATTATTGGTTTGGTGGATAATTGAAGAACATAGTAGGTCTTTGATGTTGCCCACACCACACCAACACCTTGCAAAAACTTGCGTCTACTTTTCCACAACATCTTTTTTCTTTTCATTTTCGTTTTGGTCCCAGGGCTATACATGACTAATGATTTTAATGCTCATGATAAAAGTTTAAGATTGTTGTAACAACGAGACCAATAACCTATAGCCAATCACATTAGCCAAAGTTCTTATATTAATATATTATTGGTGAAGTGAAGTAATGATGAAAAGGAAAAGGAAAACCATTCGATGTTGATTTTTTAATATTTACTTATTCGTCGTGACATTTAGATTCCAGAAAATGTCAAAAATGGGGTGTTTTGTTTGTCTCTTAATTAGTGTCAAAAGCAATTTTTTATTATTCCGGTTGGTGGTTTGGCTAAGGGACAGAGAACAAACCGAGAGATAAAGATTTTTCTTTTCAGAATAAAAAGAAAAAAAAAAAATCTATTGAAGCAATTAGGCAGAATCACAGTGGTAGAGCCAGATTCAGGAGACATGTAAAAAGTCTGTTTATAATTTAATAAAAAATTAAGTGAACCAATTAAATCCCCTTTTTATAATGGCAGGCCTTCATCTAGAACTAATTAGGATTTAATATGATAAAATTCTAAGTAATCATATTTGGGTGTTTTAATTAATCAGATGTGCCTAATATCTAGAGGGTCTAACGTTTTCAATATTTTAAAAATTCTTAATGAATGAAAAAAAAAATAGAATAAATATCTAAAGTGGTCCTTCAAAATTGAAGGCGTATATATTGATAGATATTCGATTAAGATATTTATGGATACTTGATATTTAAAACATATATACAAATTTTTATTTATATTTATTACGACATGTCTTATACCTAAGTAGATATATTTTCCAAAACTTCATACTCACATGAAAATTCTAATGAAGAATTTATATCTCGCATATGAAATTCTTAGGTACTAATCTAAGTATTTACTAAAAAAAAAATGTACCTAACCAATGATGTATATGGACCTACTAGAAAAAAGAAAAAATGTAGCTAACGAATGATGCATGGATATCCAGGTGGTGTCTGATGAAGCGAGAGCAATGTACAACGGTGGACAGGCTGGCTTGACGTATTGGAGTCCTAATGTCAACATTTTTCGCGACCCACGGTGGGGCCGCGGCCAAGAGACTCCCGGCGAAGACCCAACCCTCGCCGCAAAATACGCTGCCAGCTATGTCCAAGGACTCCAAGGCGACGGCGCCGGCAACCGCCTCAAGGTGGCTGCTTGTTGTAAACACTACACTGCCTACGATCTTGATAACTGGAACGGTGTAGACAGGTTCCATTTCAATGCCAAGGTATGTCTATTATCGCTATCTCTTTCATTATTTCTCAAGCTATTTTTACTTTTTTTATTTCATGTTATTGTCATTGTTGGCATCGAACTCACTTTTCGTGTCCCTCCAAGCCTTCTTGAATGGTCACATGGATATACACCCATGTTGTGGCTATGTTATGTCTATCTATCTATATTGCTGAGGAAACGAGGCTAAATATATGTATATAAATAAAGTGTATCTACCTGTCCGTTTTGTCCTTTCTCATTTCTTTCATCCAAACGAGTAGTTTTGTATGGTGCAAGAGAAAAATAGGACCCAGTTTGGCCAAAGTGGAAGTGATGGAAGTTGTTGTGACAAGGACTTGAGCCACTTGCAAATTAGTTGGGATAAGGGACACCCATGCCACTCAAACTACCTCGTCACCCACTTACACACAATTGGCATAAACCCCTTCACATTCATTGTGGTGTGACGTGACTTTAATCACAAAGTTCAAATAATAATAAAACCAAAGGAACTCTTATTAAAGCCCAAATAAAGCCATGGGCCCAATTTGAAATGGTGTTGTGGGCTATTGTTGCACGTGCAGGTAAGCAAACAGGATCTGGAGGACACCTACGACGTGCCATTTAAAGCCTGTGTGTTGGAAGGACAAGTGGCGAGTGTGATGTGTTCTTACAATCAGGTCAATGGCAAGCCCACGTGTGCTGACCCTGATCTCCTTCGCAACACTATCCGTGGTCAATGGCGTCTCAATGGGTTAGTCCAATAAACTTATTGGGCTTTTAGTTTCACATTTTACCAATTTTCTCACCATTTTTTTTTCATACACAAAAAATAGGTACATAGTTTCGGACTGTGACTCGGTTGGAGTTTTCTACGACAACCAACACTACACAAGAACACCCGAGGAGGCAGCAGCAGAGGCCATAAAAGCGGGCCTGGACTTGGACTGTGGCCCATTCTTGGCGATCCACACCGATGCTGCCATAAGGAAGGGGCTCATTTCCGAAAACGATCTTAACCTCGCCTTGGCCAACCTTATCACGGTCCAAATGAGATTGGGCATGTTCGACGGCGAACCCTCGGCCCAACCATACGGAAACTTGGGCCCAAGAGACGTGTGCACCCCGGCCCATCAACAACTAGCCCTTCAAGCAGCTAGAGAGAGCATAGTATTGTTGCAAAACAAAAGAAACACCTTACCACTATCCCCTGCGCGAATCCGCACCGTAGGAGTCATTGGACCCAATTCGGACGCCACCGTTACAATGATAGGAAACTATGCTGGTTAGTTAACAACTTAACAAGCTAATAATCACTAATTATCGAAAAATAAATTCTAATACACATTGAATTGTGGTAGGTGTGGCGTGTGATTATACGAGTCCTTTGCAAGGGATTGCGAGGTACGTGAAGACTTCACATCAAATTGGATGCAGGGGTGTGGCTTGTAGGGGAAACGAACTATTTGGAGCAGCAGAGACCGTGGCTAAGCAAGTTGATGCCACTGTGTTGGTAATGGGCCTTGACCAGACCATAGAAGCCGAAACAAGAGATAGGGTTGGGCTTCTCTTACCGGGCCTTCAACAGGAGCTTGTTGCTAGGGTGGCTCGGGCCTCCAGAGGCCCAGTTATCTTGGTGATCATGTCTGGTGGCCCAGTTGATATCACGTTCGCTGTAAACGACCCAAAGATCAGTGCCATTTTGTGGGTTGGTTATCCTGGTCAAGCGGGAGGAACCGCCATAGCTGACGTGATCTTTGGTCAAACTAACCCAGGTAAAACAGTCCCACATCTTTTTTTTCTTGGGTTTATTTTACATATGGTGGGAATATATATGAATTGGTGTTTGTTTTGTAGGAGGAAGATTACCCATGACATGGTACCCAGAAGGGTATTTGGCTAAAGTGCCGATGACAGTGATGGACATGCGTCCAAACCCAGCAACAGGGTACCCAGGAAGAACCTATAGATTCTACAAAGGACCTGTGGTGTTCCCATTCGGACATGGGTTAAGTTACTCAAGGTTCAGCCACAGCTTAGCCATTGCTCCCAAACAGGTCTCAGTGTCCTTGACCACTCTCCAAGCCTTCACAAACTCAACCCTTTCAAGCCAAGCAGTGAAGGTGAGCCACGCCAATTGTGATGATACAATGGAGATGGAATTCCACGTGGACGTGAAAAACGAAGGCTCCATGGATGGGACCCACACCCTTCTCGTATTCTCGAAACCACCACCTGGAAAATGGTCTCAGATTAAACAACTGGTGAACTTTCAGAAGACCCATGTTCCTGCTGGCTCCAAGCAGCGGGTGAAGATTGGTGTTCATGTCTGCAAACACTTGTCGGTGGTGGACCAGTTCGGGGTTCGAAGAATCCCCTCTGGTGAACATGAACTCCACATTGGTGATCTCAAACATTCTATTTCTGTCCAAACTATGCAACAAATTAAGAACTGAAACATTTATTCTGCCATTGATTAATCGCTGTCAAGCAAATTTGACAGCTCCAGCCAAGTTTTGCAAATAGCAAAATCACCATATGAAGAATAAACAAAAAGAAACAAGTTACTGTATTCTGAAAAAATGCAAATGTAAAATAAGGATATATAGGTGACAACTGTAATTTGTAAACCATGTATCATTATTCATACTTCATATGTGAAAAAGGTATTGAAGCAAAGTTGATGTTATCTTCTTTTTCTTTTTCTTTTCATCATTCCATCTTCTTTCATCCCTTCAGCATATCAAACAGAGTTAGTAAACCATTTATTTCGTTCAATATTTTTAGTAAATAAGTAAACCAAATTGGTCAACTTCAAACCCACAAGCTAGACTAAGAAAAAATATGACTTGTTCAAAATTTGAACCAAGTTGAATCGACCTGTTTTTGTTGTTTTAGAGAGTTGAATTGGACTAATAAATGTATTTGACAAATTTCTCTTCACAAACAAAGTAACATAACAAAAATATGAACTTAAAGGTCATTTCTTTTGTCTGTTTGCGTGCAATTTAAGTAAACTTCATTTTTTAGGCACTACCGTTCAAAGATAACATCTATCCTACAATTACTTTTTAGAATAAAATATTATATAACAATAAAATAATAATTTATTTAAGTATAAAGTGAATATAGATATCCCATTTATGAGTGTCAAAGTATGGGTGGTCCTTTATATTAAAAGTTAAATCTAGGTGAGAGAATTTACAATAACTCATACTTAACCAAATGAGCGAAACCCATAAAGAAACTTCATATATTAAAGAACTGTATTATTAATTGTAAAAAAATCAGTCACATACATGGTTGGTACTATGATGGATTTTTATAAATAGTGAGAGCTTTGCATTTGAAATTAATTAAGAACAGGGGATAAGGATGGGACCACAGAAGTAGGACAATAATTATGTACGGATCAAATCCACCGTCCGATAATTTTACTCTTTTATGATGTATACATTCTTCCCCAGTGCCAATAATAACAAAGAAAAAGTAAATTTGCACAATTTTTTATTATAAAAAAACACAATAAAAGGATAATAAGAAAAAAAAAGGAAAGAAATGTGATAAGATGATTGAAATGATGATAAAAAGATAGTGAAGATGATATTTGTAGAACTAATATAGTTTTTAGATGATAATGTATTAGGGTAAAAGTAATAGTGGTAATAGAAGGTTGAAGTAGATGCATGGGATCTTAATTAGGGTTACTGTTAATATAGATGAAAAATAATTGTTAGGTGGTGGATGTTTGTGGTGATAGTATCTTAGGCTTAGCTGGTGGATCTTGTGGTGAAAGTATCTCCATAAAATAGAGTGTTAGCTTGATAGAGGTTGCTGGGGCCTTTCACAAGTGGCAATTGTACTACATTTTCTAATTTTCAGAAAACTGTGGGAATACCTTTAGTTTAACATAAAATTTATATGTACAATGTAGTTATTAAATTAAAAGTTTTCATTCAATAGATTAAATCTACATTTTCTATAAAAATTTAACATATTATATATATATATATATATATATATATATATATATATATATATATATAAACTATTTAATATCTTCGTTACGCACTTAAAAAAAAAGATAAATATAGATTGAAATAAGTACTATTGCTTATGTCTTTTATCAAATGGCCAATCAATACCGATTGTGAGGGCAGCTTATGAATCGAAAGGACAACAAATATATTTTAAAAATCTTTATTACATTAAAATCAAAATTTGTATACATAGGATACCTTTTTTTTAAAGTTAGTTTCGATATATTTTTTTTAAAATTACATGTATATATATATATATATATATATATATATATATATATATATATATATATATATATATATATTTTTTTTTTTTTTTTTTTTTTTT
>Ga0209700_106241_pt1:2500-18752 | contig 18752 bp, 10 predicted proteins | sample SiratroredBW_FD_187528 | JGI IMG/M metagenome (GOLD analysis project Ga0209700, IMG submission 187528) | Root nodule microbial communities of legume samples collected from California, USA - Siratro red BW (SPAdes) (version 2) | ecosystem: Host-associated > Plants > Roots > Nodule...
AATGTCATTGTTCATCATTCGTTTTAGAAGAATTACGTGATGGTTTGATGTGGCAATAAATAATGTGGATGGTCATATCCAAACTGATGATTTGCTGAAATCTAGTTTGGTTTTTTAGTCTCTATAACATCTAGAGAATATAAGTGATCACAATAAGACAAATATCCTTTACAAGAGGAATGACTGGATACTTGAGAAAATGCAAAATATTACTAATAGAGGAGAAAATCACACCTAGAAAAGTTTTTTGGAGCCAAGCACAAATTTTAAGAGCCAAATTGCATTAAATAAATGTGTAAAGAGCTATCTTCCTACTACATACATAAGGACCACATAGAGCACATGAAAATGTCTCTAGATTGAATATCCTTATCCATAGGAATTCTATTTTGTAAAAGCTTTCCAAAGAACAAGAGTTTTAGAAAATAGAACGAAATTCACCCAGATCAACCCCTCCCCACTTAGAGGAATTATGAGAATTTAGTAAGAAATCCTTTGCCATTTTCTGATTAAGAATATCAGAGTCACCCCAAGACCAATTAGGAATATCAGGTAACTTAACGAGAATCAAATTACCAAGATTATCCAAACCCAAAATATTATGCAAAGGGGAAAGAGACCAAGGCCACTATTCCAAGCCTGTGCAACTTTAGAAGAAAGCTTATATCTCTCCTGTATAGGAACCCTAGCCGATTGAGATATACAAATATTAGAACACCAATTATTATTCTAAAAGTCAATTTGCTCTTCATTGCCCACAATCTAATGAGTATTATCTAAAATAGTATCATACCACTCATTAATGTCAGGTCAAATTGAATAAGATTTATATAAATCAAACCTCTTATACTTGGTCTTCAAAATTCTAAATCTCATGAGCACAACCCAAGGCATAAGGCTATAAGAGAAATCCCAGGCAAGCCTAAGCAAAAAAACATTATTTTCAGCATGTATATTCATAACTTGAAGTCCACCTTCAAGTTTACTAGAATAGATCAAACTCCATTTAATAGTAATCAAGTATTGGTTCTTAATATCTCCAATCCAAATGAAGTTAGTAATCCATCTATCAACCTCTTTTAGCAGATTAGCTAGCCACTTATAGATCTAAAAACTATATGAAAGGCCACCAACAATGACAAAATTAACTAGTTGTGGTAGAAATTGTAGATCCACAGTTCCCTTTTGAACATGGTCCCTTAATTTTGATATGTTTTACTTTAGAATGCAATATGGTGTGCGATCGTAGTACTATTGTCATAGAGAATAGGAATACTACTCTTGTGGACGTTGTAATATTCTAGTTGTTGTGTCATCCATAGAAGAAATGAAACAAACTTGTAGTTGAGATATATTCAACTCTTACAGTAAGTGATTCTATAGTTCCTTGCTTCTTATTGGTAGATGAGACTAAGTTCCCAGCTAAAATTTTCTCTTTCTTTGAGGCACAAACCAAGGTTAGTAGTACCTATTAGGTACAAAAGATACATTTTACTACTATAAGATATATTTCCTTTGGATTAGCTTGAAATCGAGTGTGTAATGATACATTAAAAATGATGTCATGTTTATACGTTGTGAAATATAAACAGAGTCAATCATATGTTTGTAAGTTATGTTCTCTACTTTATGAAAGACACTCTTTATTCCAAGATAGGTAGTTGGATGTATTGGTTTCTTCATTTCCTTAATGTTACCTAGTTTGACACTTTTTTAATAGCTCATTGTTGTACTTCATCTTATTTGTGTTTATGACATCCTCTGATTGTTTAATTTGTAGGCCTAAAGAGAATCTTAATTCTCCCATAATCTCAAATTCATTATGTATAAGCTTATAAAAATCCTTGCATAAAAGTTCATTAGTAGCACCAAATATAACATCATCAACATAAATTTGAACAATTATAAAGTTTGAGAAATAGTTATTAAGAATCAAGATTTACTTTCCTTCTTATAAAACCATTTGCTATGGAAAAAGAAAAGAGCTTAGATGCTCATACCAAGCTCAAGCAGTTTGCTTTAGTCACATAAAGAGCTTTGTTTAACTTGAAAAAATGATGGGGAAAAGAAGTACTCTCAAACCCCTTGGAGTTATTTTACACAGATTTCTTCTTTTATTAAAATGTTAGAAGAATTCCCTTTTTAACATCCCTTTGGTATAACTTCATTTTACTAAAGCAAACAAATGAATTCCTTCATCACTTTTGGAGTCAAACTTACCAAGGTTTTCCTTGGTGTTCAAAATAAAACATTGACAACCAAAGGATGGAAATAAAACATGATGGAGGAAGCCAAAGTTCTTATCGATTTTAATTGCATGAACAAGTAGAGATGCAGCGAAATGATGGAATGAGAATCTTTTCTCACGGTGTATGGGTTTTGAGTAGAAACATGACTGTGAACTATGTGAAGAAGGTATGAAGAGAGAGCTATGGTTCACTCTCTTCAAATGTGCTTAAGCTAGCTATTAGAAGGGCCAACCTAAAGAGGGCTTTATGACCAAGGGTGTTGAAGAAAATTCTACAACCTTACTTTTCATTAATCAAAAAACTGCCAAAGTACAATATTAATCACTTTATTTATAGGCTAGGAGATCAATTTTATATTGGAACAAGCACCAACAACTTTCTATTTTAAAAGTTGGATGTGTGAATTCCTCCATGTGGTCGTGGATGGATCAAGTGATGGCTACATGCAATCTTCCATGTGGGTCATTAATAGACCATGTTCTTGATTGCAAGCCTTATGGGTCATAGCTTTAGGTGAGTGCTCTATTATTTTTTATTGTCAAGTTGACTGGATGGTTTTCCATCAAGACATGTTGGGTAACTTACCTTTCCACAATTCATTAGAAGTCTTGTTAATCAAGGGTCTAATGAAAATCTTGTTTTGTAAATAGTAATATATATTTATTGCTTTAGCCTAGAACTGTTTTGAAGATGCATTAACATTTAATATCATTCTAGTCATTTCTCTTAAAGAGAAATTCTTACTCTCTATAACACCATTCTATTGAGGTGTTCTTGAAGTTGAAAAATTGTGATTAATTAGCATAAAAAAGGCTTGAATTTTTTTTTTAAATTCCCCTATGTAATCACTTTTGATTAAACTAATGTGTGGACTTCATGTACACCTCCATCTTGTCTTTCTAGCAATGGTAGTCATCCCTTAGAAACATTAGTGGCCTTGTGAGAGATACTCCTTTAGCAATGAATTACAATTCCATCCCAGCCATGTGGATCATTCCTCTAGAAACAATGAGGTGCTAAACCCTTTAGAGGTTGAACTCTAATACCAATTGTGAAAATAGATCAAATACTCAAGAAAGAAAGGTTGAAATTTATATCTGGATTTTTTTTCTTTTGCAGTTTTTACAAAGTATTGTCTAATGATGTTGATAACATTATTTTTTATGATATTTTTGAGCTTATTTTCATAATAAAATCAACTCTTTCTAAGCTTGGAACATGATAAATCCCATGTTTTTCTCTTTTTATAAGTAATTAGTTTCTTGTAATAAATAATAGGTTACTTGAGTTTTTAATCAAATTTTACTCTAAATCCCATAAATTTTGTCCAATAAATGACCAAGCGGCATTTAGGTCAATAAGAGCAAAGATTGGAATCTCTAAGGAGCAAATAAGGCAAAAGTTGAAATGTTGATGCTGACAGCTAGGTCGGGCTCAACAATGTTGAGCCAGGAGCCACTGGGTTGGGCACCACTTCTAGCTTAGGATGTGCCAGTTGGACCGAGAATACTGGAAATTGCATCTGAATTTAACTACACAAGACACCACTTTAGCTGGGTCTGGCGGGGACGCCACAAATAAGAATCTATTTAAAGGATTCTTTCATTAGACTTTTGGGCCCTCCTCCACTTTGGAGACTCCACTCCATCTGAGGCTAGGAGTCCAAAAAATGTAGAATTGGGATGACAGATAGGGTTTGGAGGGTTTTTCTTTTCTCCTCTCTATATATTCATCTTCCTCCATTGTTCATCTTTCTATCTTGTTGCAATTAGATATAACCGTTTGAATTCTCATGTAATTAATGTTGGTTTTCATAAATATGTCTTTGCATAGATGCTTTTCTTTCAAAATGTTAGTATTTTTTATTATGTGCATTAATGTTTGTTGTGTAGTTTCACGACATGATAATTGATTCTTAGGGTATTGAGAAATATCATTTGTAATCAAGATCTGAATTGAAATACCAAATGAAAGCTTGTGTCTAGGAATAGAGCATGATTTGTCTGTTGTCTTAAGACCCTTGGGTCAATTACAAGTTTTGTTTACATAATCTATGAAGGAATTGATGGTTAATAAATAAGTTTAGGCTCATTCACCTAAGGAATTAAGGTCTGGGTATTATTGTGGGTTACCATTGACATTTGTTTGGAAAGAAGGTAATGGATTTTATGCATGAGAGTTTGATAAAAGTTTAATCCTAGCAATTGCATTCCATATCCTCTCCATTCTTTTTCCACATTTTAAGTGCTTGCTAAAAGTATTAAAATATATTTTAATTTTTTTATTTTATTTTCTCGTATAAATTCTTAAACTTTAGAATTATTTGTATTCTATTTTTTTTATAATTTTATTTTTTGTCATGTATTGCACAAGTCCCTTGAGAGAGAATGATATATTTATTACTTGCTACATTTACGACTAGTGCATTTGCCATTAAACACGAAAAGTGTTAACAAATATGTCATCAAATAATAGTTTTACATGACAGACAGATTTGTCAAAGACTTCTCTAAAACTTAATTCGCAAATCTCTCCTTCTAAAATTAGTCACAATTAACAAGCAATATAAAATATTAGAGAGACACTAGTAGAAAAAACACATTCCACGACAGGATATCATCGCGGTTAAAAGGGAACCGCAATTAAAAACAACGCGGTGGCATTTTTGAAATTAAGTGCAATCATATCACCGCGGTTTTCCACAACAACCGCAATTGTATTAACATTGTAAGAGATACCATCGCGGTTGTACCGAGAACTGCGATGGTAGGCGCACAAATATTTAAAATTGAAAAATTGTAGGGAGATACCAACGCGGTTGTTTAACAACCGCGTTGGTATCTGTAAAATAATTTTTAAATTATTTTATAGGGAGATACAAGGGCAGTTGTTTAAACAACCGCGGTGGTATGTGGGATACGAGCGCGGTTCCCACTAACAACCGCGCTCGTATTCCCTCTTTTAGGGTTACATCGCCTATCCATATACGCTCGTATCCCCTTGTTTACAGCAATTGAAACTCGATGCCCCTTTTGCTTTTCCTTCCGAGTTCCCCTACGAGTTCGAACTCTCTTCTCTACCGCTCAAATCTTTGGCGGGCTCCACGGAGGTTGAAATCGAAAGCAATGAACAAGTACTCTCGTGTTCCTTCGCCGTCAACAATGCCGTTTGACGAAAATAGCGACTCCTAGGAAGTCATATACGTTGTCGCCGGACAAGTCACAAGATTGAAGATAAATAACAACCATGTTTCACAGTATGACTTTCAGAACATTGGGGGTTCACCTATTTAGTCTTGACCTAACCAAAATAAGGTGAGAGAAGCTATTTCTGTAATTATTTCTTCACTTGGTTCCTTTTTTGCACTTTCCCACTGATATATGCTCTATTTTAGGCCTATTACCCTGTCTGCGAGGGTTTCTAATAGTGATTAATGTGTTGTTGGTTCTTAGGTTGCGAGACCGAAGCAGTAGTGTGGTTCGATTTGGGGAAGGCCAAACAAACCCAATTGGGTTGTTCAGCAGCAACATGTTCAGGTTCAGAACAGAGCGCGTGAGTTTGGCCATGAGAGTCTGAATGTGAAATGCACCTGGTTGTAGAAAAACCACATACCATCGCAGTTGTTAACAAACAACCGCGATGGTATATTATACTTTCCATCGTGGTTATACAACCGCGGTGGTAACTTTAGTACTTTTTATTGCAGTTAGATCTATCGCGGTTCCAGAACCGCAGTTATAAGCCTTGTAGAACCGCGATTAAATGGGTTTTTTCTACTAGTGAGAGAAAATAATTACTCTAACTGTTTTTATATTGGTTTGTCTATAAACAACAAATTACATCTAGTTCTCAATCAACAAATTTAGTTTCACTAAGCATACTAATGTTGCGAAGTTACAAACGAGTATTATTTGGAATGCAACAACTCTTGGCTAAAAACCCAAGTATTTTTTGGACAAAAGTCACTCGTAGCTGAAAGCCCGATTTTAATAGCAGTCACTCTTAACTAAAACCCTAATTAGTATTGTTAGGAAGGCGACCAGTCCTGGCTAATACCTTAGGTACATTTTGGACATTAGTCACTCCTAGCTAAGACATATAGTATTTTTTGGACTACAACTACTTATGGCTAAAACATTGATTATTCTTTGAAAAAAAAGTCACTCCTAGCTAAAACCCAAAAGGTTTACAAAGGAAGTGATCTAAAAGATCACTAGATTGCTCTCTAAAAGAGATTAAATGTCTTACAACGAATACAAGATAGGTTCACTTTTAGGTTGCTCTTGAACATGCACAGTGTTCTTCCTTGGAACTACAAATGTTAAGAATAGCTTGAAAACTTGAGTTCGTACAAGACTTACGTCAATTTTCCTTCTTTAAAGAGATCTTCTACGTATAGAGCTTGGGAAGAAAAGAGTTATTGCACATCTTTTGTAGTCATTGTAAAGACTTTTACTGCAAATTATTCTTACATATGAGCATGCTTTAAAGTTTCAAGATGCGTTAAATTTTGTTGACTTTGCATCAAATGTGTGTGGCTTATTTGGAAACACTTTTGGAACATGGTAAAGCTTGACAGACCAAGACAGATGGCTTCTCTTCATCTTTTGAGTAAAGTGCAGGGGTGACACAACTAACTGACTCTACAACATTGATTTCATTCTTTTTCAAAAAAAGTTGTTTCTAAGAAGCAACTTCAACATGTTCTTCTTGAATGAACAAAGAAGCGCATAAATCCTATGAGCATAAAATAAACATTTATTAAAGTTTGACATGTACTATGAAATGATTCAGGCTTGCGTCGGTCAAACAAAGTATACTTATTTATTTTGTTCAAACAATAGCTTATTAGAGATGCATGTGCATAATATTTTGTATTTTTCAAACAAAGCATAATTTAAACAGTGTTTGCATTTCTCTAACTGCACAACCTGTATCTGTTGGATTAGACTGAATATTTTGTATCTAACATAATCTAATACAAATAAAATTATATTTTATACTTAATTGTTTAAGCATACATTCAAAACCAAACAAATAATATTGTTGAACTTGAATATAATAAGATTGGACATTAATATTTACAATTTACTTAAGATTTTGCAAACAAATGTCTTGACCATCTAATATTTTATTTTAAGTGTAGCATTCATTGAAACTACATTATTTGTATATCTAGTCAATGTAAACGTTAGACAATATAAATCAATGTAAGATAATAAATTTAATACTAAATTATATTTTCTATCATCAAAACTTTAAAAAAATAGTATTATATCTTTAGACTGGATTAGATTATGTAAATCTTACCATCAATCATATATTTAAATGATTTGAGATCTCCAATCAAGAGCTCTCTTATATTTTTTTTTTGTATAAGTTAAAAGTTATCTTCTTAAAATAAAACCATAAAGTTTAAATATAAAAGTTTTAGTCAAATTTCATCACATGTGATCTTTTTTAATACTAAATATAACTCCTGACATTATCCAAATTTAAAGGAACTTATAGTATGTTCTCTTGTGCGACCTGTCCAATGGAATTATGGAAGCAGTTACAAGTAGCTTCTGAGAATTCTATTTTTATGTCAAACGCGGAGAGATAGTACTTCATCCATGTTATTAAATTCTTCCCAAACATGTACCAAATAATATAAAGAATTTAATGTGAATTTTGTACATAAATTAATAGCAAAAATTAGAGCAATATCGATCCATAACTGTGAAAGCGAGTCTATTTCAAATATTAAAAACGGATGAAGGTACATGTCTCAAACAGTGAAACACAAAGGTAATAATATGTACAAAGGGTCTATTTCAGATCAAAAGCAACTCAAATAATTTAGACAACCCTTTCTTCCTCCCTCAACCTCCCAAATATTTACAACAATTTGAGCCTTTATTCAATCTTCCGTTGTTGCCTACATATCCAGCAGAGGAAGGATATTGTTGACACTCTTTACGTAACTCTTAATATCTTTTAACATTTGTAGTATTTTTTCTGTCTCATTGGATGAACATGCCACGTTTTTCAAATAATTCAGTGATGTTATTATAATATTTTTAGCCGAATGATATTCTTATACTTTCCAGTAAATCCTTCAATGTTGATAAAAAGTTCATAAAAATAACTTTTGTCATTCTTCATTTTGTTCAAATAGGTCTCTATATATTATTATTAAAGTATAATTTAGTAGTTGTATTTTAATAATAAAATACAGAATCTACATTAGATTTTAATGATAATATGTAGAGGTTTACCTAAAATGAAGATGGGTGTGAGAAATGAAAGTTATTTTCGAGAACCTTGTTCTAATTTATTTAAATTTTATGGTTTAATTGAAACATGTCATGTTTTTCAAATAATTAAGTATGTTTGGCTGAATGATCTTTTTAGTATTTGAAAGTGTATATTTTTTTCATTTAGTCCTGAAAAGTGACTTTTTTTTTTCTTTCACATTGATCTACTTGAAATGAAGATAGATGTGTGAGAGATGAAAATTATTTTCAAGGACTTTTTTTTTTTAATTTGTTTAAATTTTACAATTAAATTGAAACATTCATTTACAACCATATTAACTATTCTACCCATACTTTCTACAAAGAGTTAAGAAAATTAAGACGTGAGAATTTTTACCGAATCTATAATGTATTATAAATTTTATTTTGTAAATTGCGTTTAAAGAAACAGTTTTAATATTGCATTCAACAAAAACTTGGTTTTAGACAAGTGCAAGATGGAAATGCATCAAATACTAATCATGAATATATTCACCAATGCTTCCCAATAAAGTTGTTCACTGTAAACTATTTTTTTTTTTAATTGAATTTGCAAAAACGGTTTAAACATACTTAAAAAATAATTATTTTAGCACATTTTCTTGTAATTTAGTTTGGACAAGCAATTTTAATACAGCATTCAAGAAAAACTTGCAATGAAAGAAATTTTTGGAGATTGAATTTGTGGAATATAATTTTAAAAACTTAGTTACTAAAGTAATTAGAAATCAAATTTAAAGTTAATTCAAATTCAAAGTAACTAAAATTCTGATCCCTAATTTAAAACCCATTTAATACCTTCTCCAGAATCTAGTAATAAAAAGTATTCTAAAGACAACCAACCATCAATTCTTAAAACAATTTTGAATTAATTCATTAAATAGTTAGATTCTTATTCAAACTAGCCCATATACTTGAAACATGTTTTGGAACATCCCATAAATACAAGTTTGAGAAAACAAACCATGAAACCAACTTAAATTTACTGTGCAAACCTAAGTAAGAGGAGGTAAAACTGGTAAATGGTAAATCATAGCCAAAACCACACGCAAAGATAAATCTAGTTGTGTTCACGCAATAAATTTCGAAAAGTTGAACACACAATTTAACTAACTTGCAGTCACATTAAATCATTGAACCCTGGTAAGTTCTTAACCTAAATGCAACCCAACCGCAATACCAAAACCACTCTAACAATCACAATCAACAACCCTTACAAAGTTCGATCCCAATAATAAAACCATAGATTACTAGCCTAAGGAAATATTCAAAGCCTAATAAAGTAACATTCATGATGGTCAACGCAAAAAACAATCAATAGCCCCACATGCAATCCAATTCGGACGGTACAATCGACATGCCAGAACTGCCGTCAGCCACCCTCGGATCCTCCGCCGCCGGAAAGTTTGAGACGGCGGTAAAATTTGCTACATCAGCGCCGCCGTGGACCACGGGAGGGAAAAAGAAGGGGAGGTTAAGGTTGTCGTGCAAGGACCTCAGACATGGGAAGGCGGATACTCCAACGTTGTTCCTGTGAAAGCGGGAGAAAGGGTCGAGTGGCGGCTCTGGCGGCGGAACGAGGTGGTTGAAGGCGGAAGCGTCAGTGGATAAGGTGGAGAAACAGGACACGTGCTCCCTTTGGTTGGCGGCGGCGGCGGCGGCGCTTTCGAAGGAGTAGCTTTCGCGGTCGTTGAATGTTGCGGCGGCGCTGCTGCTGGCGGCGTATGGAGAAGATTCTAGAAGCGGAGGGAGGTAAATGGAAGAGGGTGAACCCGGTTCGGGGCAGAGGCTCATGTTGCTGCTCGTGTTTGATGAACTCATTCTCGTTTTCTTGGACCCGCCGGCGGCTGCGGCGGCTGACACAGTGGAGGCACCGCCAGTGTTGTTCTTCTGAAACACACGCGATATCACCCACTCGTCCTTCCACATTTCAAAACATAAACAAAAAAATTAGCCCTTTAATTAATTAATCAATGAAAATGCACTAGCGTATAAGAATGATAAAACAATGTCTATAACCGGTTTTCTTAATATATAAACTTTTTAATATAGTCATAAATTTAACATTTTTAATAAATTTCATGAAAATAACGAACTATGTTTATCTAAAAACAAGTAATGATACTCACAAATTGCCATAAATTTTATTGGATAAGAAGGTTGCAGATGAATTAGTTCAAAAGTGTGAATCTAACGTTTTTGTCTAATAATAAACAAGTAACTGTTTATGAACTGTTTATAGAGTGCAGCAGAATGTTTTAAAAAGGAGATCAAGAAGCAGGATTCAGGATCTTATGCTTGGTAGCAGCACCGAGGGTGAGGGTAAAAAGTTCACTAATGATAATGGTACAGTGGCTAAGTTGCTGTGCCCTTTTTGATGATTATACCTTGTTGTCATCATTTTGATAAATAGTTTATATTCCCCATGTAGCGTAGCTTGTTCATGCTAAGGAACATGCCTTTGCACTAGAGGGTAATATCCGTTGGCTAAGTGGTAGAACCACAGCCTTAGAGTATTTGTGAAACCCAGAAATTATATACTATGAAGTCCAATCGTCAACAAAATTCCACAACAAAGACAAAAATGACGAAAGCAATAACCAAAGTCCAATTAAGGGAGAAGCCATAGTGACTCAGAAAAAACGTGGTGTTAGAGAAATTTGGTTACCTTGGAGCTTCTGGAGAGGTAGTGGTAAGCGAATTTGCCTTCCAGACGATACTCATGCATGACCCAGTTGCTCTTTTCACCCTTTGGAGCTCTTCCTCTATAGAAAACGAGGGTTTTCTTCATTCCAACGAGGGAACAGGTTTTGGAGCTATAGATCTCGCGGTCTTTTCCAGTGGCTTTCCAATAACCAGCCTCTGTGGCCCGGTTGGTGCGTAAGCCAGTTGGGTACTTCCGGTCACGAAGGCTGTAGAAGTACCATTCCTTCTCACCCATCTTTGCTTTCTCTGCCATGAAAACACAACAAAATGAGAAAAGAAAACCATATGATCTTACTTTTACATATTTTAACGTGGAAAGAACAAGACATTATGAGGGTTGTGTTGACTAGGTACCAGGAAGCTCCCATGGCTCGCACTTGTTGAGGTCGACTTCAACTATGGCTCGGCCAGTGAAGGAGCTGTCTAGAACCTTCTTGAGGAGGTAGTATGTGATGAGTTCCTCATCAGTGGGGTGGAAGCGGAAGCCAGGAGGTAAATGTTGTTCATTGTTGTTGTCGAGGTGAGGGTGGTGGTGATTGTAGTAGCCACTATCCATAGGAGCATGCAGAAGAAAAGGCAGAAAAACAAGAAGAAGAAGAAGAAGAAGAAGACGAGGAAGTTAATAAACGAGGACAAGAAGATAAGGCAAAGACACCAGGAGAAAGAGAGAAAAACAAAGGGCGCAATCTTTCTCAAAGGAGGAAATTGATCATTAGAATGGGAATGTTGGGTTCAAACACATCATAGCTCTTCATTATATAGGAAATGCCAAGTAGCAAGGAAAAGAGAGAAGCTTTATTGCATCTTGGGGTGTGTGGTTTTTCTTTTTTTTTCTCTTTTTTATTTCTAAATAAACTCTTTGGTACTATATTTCTAATATTTATATATTGTTTGTATAATTGTAATTATATTTGAAGTTTTATTGAGAAGTGTCCTTTTTTGTTGTGATCTCTCTTCACACTCCGCTAGCGTCCTTATCATATCCCACAATTCTACAGGGCTAGAGAGAGAGAGAGTGATGCGTAGGAGGGAGTGGTTTCTGAGGCTCTGCTTTGAGTATGCGTGCGTGTGTGAGGAAGTGTGCAGGTATTCCTCTGTCAGTGAGTTACAAGGAGCAGCAGAAAGTAGTTGTATTGTATATACGTATGGCTAGTATAAAAATAAATAATTACAAATATTAAATCAAAATAATACTTTAACCACCTTCATTCATATCGTCTTCCATTATTGAACTTTTGTAAAAACTTATTTTTTATTGAGTTCTTATTCTTGTATTACATATTTTTAAGTTTTTAAAAGTTGCAAAAACTAAAACAATATATATAAATACTAAAAGGAATTTTTTTTTTCAAGTACATATGTTAAATCACTAAGAAATAGAGTATGTATTATATATACATTATATTCAATGACAAAATAATATATATGGTAACTTTATTAATAATTTATAACTATTAAAGTTAAATTTAAAAGTTATAAATATTTTGATGAGTTTTCTCTCTCCTTTTCCGCAAATTTTGGTACCCTCTTGGTCACAACCTTCACGATCACATATTCCTTTTCAAAGTCTATTCTATATTTAATTTTCTTCTGAGATACACAGATAATTATTTCTGTTTCTAGGTGCTTGGTCAATTGTGTACCAGAGTTATGGTATCTCTCTAGCTAGAAGTAGATATTGAATTTGGCTACATCAATGCAGTGATTTGGTATTTTTAATTGTCATTTGCAGTGATTTTGTCACAGCATGCAACACTTTTATGCATGATTAACTGATGTCACCTTTTATGTTACATTCATACTTTTACTTAAAAATTAAAAGGGTGATGAGAAAAAAAAGTAAAAATATACAGTAATTGACATAAAATGAAAGATATAAATACTATTAGATGAATAAAAAACAAAAACAATCAACATTATCTGTTTCCTAAACCAATTTTAATGCTTAAAAGAGAAAATAAAAGTAAATATAGAAATCGAACCAATTAAAAAGTTAATTCTAACAAAAATTAAAATTTTACTTCTTTATTTTCTTATTCTTTAACATAAAATTATTTACTTTTATGAGTATAACAAATTTTATTTTGACTTTTAAGGGACTAAATAATAGTCCTCTCCCCCAATCTTTTCTAAATAGAAGTTTTTTCTTTCCCAACAATATTTTTTTTTTTCTTAAATAAATAAGGCTTTTAGTTTTAATGACATTTTTTATATTTTCTTCCTGCCTGTTCTTACAAATCTATATAGAACCAAAAATTATTGATGACTCTCTTACAAGCTTTTTGGATTTGTTTTTGGCAAGATTGGTTCTTAGGGTCTAGGGTGGTCATAGGTTTTGCCGACCTTATTTTTTTCATTTTATAGTACTGATGGCTTGTCTATTTTTTCTTTATGTGCATTAATATCATTATGGTAAAATGATTGGTAGCTTAAAGACTTATTTTTTACTACTTTTAAAAATCTTCTCCCTTGAAATGATTTCTTACATGAAAAACAAATATTTCTTTAAAATAAAATAAATCAAGTAACTTAATCCTAAAAGCAAAAGATATAATAGAAAATATTTAAAAAAATACTTTATTCAAAATCATCAAGTATGACATTTATATTTCAATTACTTGATAAGAAATTCTGGCAAAATATTCTTTCAACACATACTTTAAAATATACCATTAGAAATTTATTAAGAAAGCGTTAATATATATATATATATATATAGAGAGAGAGAGATTTCAATTTTCATTTAACAAAGTCTCACTATAAATTTACATAATATCTAGTAACTTTAACAAATAACTAAAAATGTGATAAAGAAATTCTAGTGTGTATTAATTTTTCAATACCATTATACTTACTATAAGAATTAAACTATTTTAATAATAAATTTTAAAATAAATATAAAATATATTTAAAAATTTTAGTGTTTAATCTCTTCTTTCCGTGCATTGTCTTTAACATATAAGATTTTGATTGATAAATATCTAGCAAATTAAAGTCATGAGAAACTAGAGTAACGAATATCAAAATTTTACCGATTCGAATATAGTTTTGATAAGTTTATTCAATTTTGTAGATGTGTTTAAGTCCTTTTCTTCTTTTTATGTTAAAGGGAGGTATTGTTGGTGTAGGACTAAATTTGTGGAGACTTACCTATATTGATAAAATTGATCGAAAAGATTTGAAGAAATTTTTGCATAAACATAGAATTCACTCAAGGTAAGGAGAGTTAATATTACCTTGATTTAAAAAAAAAAAAAAAGATAATTGTTGATGGTATGGAATGCTTGGAATTGATGTGTGTGAATCATAAGATTGTTTGAATGAGTATATGATTTTGGAATTGGTATTTTGTAGTTGTAATTATGAAATAATGTTGTTTATGAGTTTGTCAAGAAATGAAATCCTTATGAAAAATTTTTGTTGAATTGTTTGGATTACTCTCGGTCTAAATGAAGTCCAAGTGGTATGTATTAATTTCACTAACTACCTTATGTCACTTGAGCAATGAGCAAATCGCTCAAGCAATGATTTGCAGCTTAAGCAAGACAGGTGTTGAGACAATTTTCTCGCCACTTGGAGCATATCACTCAAGTATTGAACAAAATTCTCAAGCAATATAGATTATGGCTCAAGTATTGATCCCAAATGCTTAAATGTGTCACACAGGCAGTGTACATGTATAATGTTTGGGAGAGTATAATGTGTGTCATAGGTACTCAAACACTATTTAGACACTCAAGCATTCTGAGGTAATGGTAGTGGTTTGGAACTTGTTGGATTACTTCCAACAACGTGATAGTTACTCAAGCTTTGGTCGTAATTATCAAGCAATGAGACGATCACTAGAGTAAGGAAAATCATGTAATGGTGATGCTCTCATGTTGTATTTTGCTCAAGCAATTAGTATATTACTCAACCGATTACAAAAGATATTTTCTAATATTCAAATAATCAAATATCAAGTCATGAATCAACACGATAGGAAATAACCACATAATTAAAATATTGAGTTATTGAAAGGAAAAACATAAATATAAAAATCAGAAATGATACAAGAGAGTTTAGAAAGGTAAATTCTAATCCTAACAATAATGAATTTAGTTTTTCATAGTCATGAAAAAGCTAAACATTATAGAAGAACAATAAAAATAAGAAATTACTTCAAGATAATCCTAAAGTTACTTTCAATTGTCAATTTTACTTCTTGGTGACTCAATATTATAATATTGATGTAATTTATATTCTATTTTTTAAAAATAATTTACATTTATAATAAGTTATTTCATTTGTAATAAAACCCAAAGACATTTTCTTTTATTCTTAATTTTAAATAATCATGTTTTTATATAAGTTTAAACATAAAAATCCCTATATGCTTAATATGACAAGTTAACTTTTTTTTAAATAAATACAAAAGTATTTTCTTTTGAAATAGATTGTTACAATGAATTTTATTATTTCGTAAAAAGTTTCAAATCTTTTTAATTTTATTCACTTAAATTAAAACTTCAAACATATTTATTCTAAATAAAAATAATTCAAAATTACTGCTTGCTTTAGATTTAAATAAAATCATTAATTTATTTTCGCATAAAACAAAACCACATAGGGAGAGTATGGAATTATTTTCATTCTTCTGTTTAGTTTTATTAAAATAACGTCTTCTTTGAACATGTCTCAATAATTGTAGTAACTTTTAGCTTTCATTCTGATTATGGACGATTTTTTTCTAAATTACTAATCTAACATTTAATATATATTCAATTTCTTCTATCCATATATCTATCTGGAGACCTATTAGCTTTTGAATTTAAGTTTTATAAATTGTCTATGCACTCAAATATTAATGAAGTACTTCCTTAATTCCTTCTCCTTTTTTGTACTTAGTTTCTACACCACTCTCTTTGACCGTTGTCATTGTCGTATTCTTTGCTTTTATAATTGCCTTCGCCATTAAAGCGACTTATATATATATATATATATATATATATATATATATATATATGTATATTATATATA
>Ga0209700_106243_pt1 | contig 18748 bp, 12 predicted proteins | sample SiratroredBW_FD_187528 | JGI IMG/M metagenome (GOLD analysis project Ga0209700, IMG submission 187528) | Root nodule microbial communities of legume samples collected from California, USA - Siratro red BW (SPAdes) (version 2) | ecosystem: Host-associated > Plants > Roots > Nodule | place: USA...
GAGCAGACCCACACGTACTAAGTATATTTATTTAATAAGTATAATAATAATTATGACATAAAAAAAAGCTCTATGGTTAAGGGTTCTCTCCTAATGTTGAGAGGTTCTAAGTTCAACTCTTTAATGGTGGGTAATATAAATAGTATAAATATCATAATAATAAGATTTTTTTATCTTTTTAAAAATAAGTTTTTTTTATTATTATAAGCGTGCATGGATTTGACTCACACATAATTTATTATATTTAATTCTTTTAATTTTGCATTCAGTAGCGCACGATAGTTTGCTTTGAGGATTTTAGCGTAGACAAAGGCCCACGCATTTGCTTGGAATTTTTGTACTTTGCGTGAATTTTTAGCTCCCGCAAAACTTGATTAAAAGATTAATGGTAGGTGATAAAAATAGTATAAATGTCATAATTTTTTTTTATTTTTTTTAAAATATATTTCTTTTATTATAGGTGTAGGCGTGACCTCCGCAAGCTTCTACCATTTTTACGTGGATTTGACCCATGCATAATTTATTATATTTAATTATGCATTTAGTAACATGGGCATAGTCCATACACAATAATTTGGTTAGAGGATTTTAGTGTGGATTCTTTATCCACGTTGTCCTCACGCATTTGCGTGAGTTTTTTGTACTTTGTATGGGATTTTGGCCATACTGTTTTACTGTTTTCTTTTCTTGTAGTGAGTGGAAGATTCAATAGCTGGTATTTTGGAGATCGGTTTGATTGCGCAAAACCGTTAGAAAGTATAGCCTTGCATGTCTAGTATACAAGTGTCTGAGACACATCTACTTTCAATGTTAGGATTCAAAGGAAATTTACCTTTCCTCCCCACTCATTACTTGATCTACGATCTTATGTTTTAGTTAATATATTTAGTCATATTTTGCAACGATTTTTGGTATGTTTATTTATATAATAAGATTATATGTGATCTATTTATAATATGAACCTAACTATAAAAGATTAGTGGGAAACGTATTTTCTTAACCTAGTACTATATGCATTTTAAAAAGAATAACTGTGAATCATTAATTGGAATGAGAGGACCCAATTTTTTTATAGCAAAGAAGGTCAGACTAAAATATTGACATATTTTTTTTACGAAAAAGTTACTATTTTAAAAATATTATTATTCAATCTCTTATTATTATTCTGGTATTTACGTATGTGAAAATTTGTTTATCGTTCGTTCGTAGACCATAAGATAAGATAGACCGATAGTTTGCTCAAAGATAGAGTAATTTTAAACCGAACAATTATAACTTTTCTTATAGTAATTAAAAATTACAATTTATATTTAATATTTTAGTAAGTCTTTATTTATTAAAGTTCAATTTGTGTCAAATTTGGTCAGCAGAATGTTGAATATATGGTATGTAACAGAATTTTTCTTTCTTAATCAATAACAAAGAATATAAAATATAATAAAAATAAAAGGTTATCTCAACCTAAACAAATTAATGTTAAAAAATTTGCAATGCAGCCACTATTTCATTAGTATTATTAGTATTGCTAAACATTTCATTAAAAAAAACCCTAAAGATTAAGAGACATTATTCAAATTCATGAGTACTGCTATGTAAGAGACATGAAACATTAAGATTCAAATTCATCACCATAACTGTATCCAAAGTAGTGACAATAACATAGTTCCAAGTCACAGCGTCTTATTACAAAACTTAAAGCAAAGTGATTAATAGAAGAACACTTAAAGCTGAACAGTCCAACTAGGTGGTGATTCATAGTTCTAACTGAATTATGTCTGTGGTGTTTAATTATTAAACATGTGCCGCCACAAGGTGCCCTGATGCATTTGGGCTTGGTCCCCATGGATTAGTACTTTCTCAATGCTAGTATTCTGTCTAGCCACATGATGTACTGTTCCACTAGGGCTTAATCCATTGTCATGGATTATTACTTTGCCAATGTTAGTCTTCTATGCAGCCATAGGGTGTTCTGGTCTGTTAGGGCTTGGTCCACTACCATTGATTACCACTTTGTCAATGCTAGTCTTCAATGCAACCACAGGGTGCCCTGGTTCGCTAGGACTTGGTCCACTACCACGAATTATCACTTTGTCAATGTTAGTCTTCTGTGCAGCCACAAGGTGCCATGGTCAACTAGGGCTTGGTCCACTACCATGGATTACCACTTTCTCAATGCTCGTCTTTGGTGCAGCCACAAGGTGTCTTGGTCCGTTAGGGCTTGGTCTATTGTCATGGATTACCACTTTGTCAATGTCAGTCTTCTATGTAGCCACAGGGTGTCGTGGTCCGCTGCCATGGATTACTACTTTGTTAATGCTAGTCTTCTATGCAGCGACAGGGTGCCTTGGTCTTCTAGGGCTTGGTCCACTACCATGGATTACCACTTTGTCAATGCTAATCTTTTGTGCAACCACAAGTACCCTAGTCCGCTAGGACTTGGTCCACTATTGTGGATTAACACTTTGTGAATGCTAGTCTTTTGTGTAGTCACAGGGTGCACTGGTCTGCTAGGGATTGGTCAATTGTCGTGGATTACCACTTTGTCATTGTTAGTCTTCGGTGTAGCTATAGGGTGTCCTGGTCTGCTAGGACTTGGTCCACTGTCGTGGATTACCACTTTGTCAATGCTAATCTTCTGTGCAACCACAGGGTGTTCTCGTCCGCTAGGGCTTGGTCCACTGCCATTGATTACCACTTTGTCATTGCTAGTCTTCGGTGCAGCCACAGGGTGTCCTGGTTCACTAGGCTTGGTCCACTACCACGGATTATCAGTTTGTCAATGTAAGTCTTCTGTGCAGCCACAGGGTGTCCTGGTCCGCTAGGGCTTGTTCTGTTGTCATGGATTACCACTTTGTCAATGTAAGTCTTCTGTGCAGTCACAGGGTGTCCTGGTCCGCTAGGGCTTGGTCCACTTTCATGGATTACTACTTTGTTAGTGCTAGTCTTCTGTGCAGTGACAAGGTGCCCTGGTTCGCTAGGGCTTGGTCTACTACCATAAATTACCACTTTGTCAATGCTAGTCTTTTGTGCAGCCATAGGGTGCCCTGGTTTGTTAGGGCTTGGTCCGCTGTCATGGATTAGCACTTTGTGAATGCTAGTCTTTTGTGCAGTAACAATGCTAGTCTTTTGTAAAAATAATTTATTCACATTGATTTTGTATATTTCTCCTGAATATAATAAAAGAAGTCATAGACCATACTGATATAATTAAATATACTTCTTTTTAAGATTTATTATTGCAACTAGCAAAACAAAATGTCAAAGCAAAGTTCGACTTTTTTACCTAATTAACACATTTTTAGTTTTTATTTCCCTTAATAACACTTTTTATTTTTTATTTCTCTCAGTAGCACTCTTTATTCTTTCATTCCTGAAATAACACTTTATTATTATTTTTTCATTCTTTAATTAATATATAGTCAGTACATTAATTATGATTATTATTTTTTTATGATTTTGTGATTGTATTTTATTATAATAATTTACTGGTTGTACTTTTGTATTAAAAATTGATATTGGAAGAAAAAATTATAATAAATTATAAAATTATTATTTGAATTAAAATTTGTATTTTTTATTTGTTAAAAATATATCTAAATAATTCATAGCAAAAATAGAATAAAATCGTTAAAGTATTTTTTCAAATAAATATTAATTAAATAGTTTAAACATTTTAAATAAAATTTAATTTATTGAGAATTGCTTTTGAATGTTATGTTTATTACTTAAAAATTGTTAATTATTGAAATTATGCAATACATGTTAAACATAAAGAGAAAAATAAATGACAATCATATATTCCCTAAATAGTTTAGTTAATGGTACACGAAGTACTTTGTGTGAAATGAAACATAAATTTTATGTTTATCAAAACTCAAATTTTATCTTTATCAAAAAATCAATTACATCTTTATCGAAAATCAAATTCTATCTTTATAAAAAATCAAATGATATCTTTAATAAAATATCAAATTTTATCTCTATCAAAAACCAAATTCTACCTTTATCAAAAAATCAAAATTTATCTTTATTAAAAATCAAATTTTATCTTTATCAAATTTTATTTGATTTTTGCCATTAATTATTTAGATATTTGTTAAACAAACTAAAAATAAAAATTTTAATTAAAATAAAAATTTTATAATTATTATAATTTTTTATTTCAATATCAATTTTAATATAAAAGTACAATCACAAAATTATTATAATTTATTTTAATATAATTTATTATGCCAATTATAAATTTATTATAAAATATAAAATAAATAATTTATATTTTTTCTATTATAATGAATTAGTTTAAAAACCTATATAATATTTAATTTTATTTTTTTTTGTATTTTTTTAAATTTGAATATAATTATTTTTACATTATTTTTTTATCTTAATGTTAGTAAACTAATAATCACAATTTGTAATAACTATTAAGAAAAAAAGAATGTTATTGTAGAAAACAAAAAAAATATTATTTCAAAAATTAAAGAATAAAGAGTGTTATTGAAGAAAAAAAAATATTATTGAAAGAAATAAAAATTAAAAAAGTACTAATTAGGTAAAAAAAAGTCGGTATTTTTTCATATATCAGGAAAGTGATTTATCAACTTGTAGTTGCTTCCATGTAATGCCATGGAACTGTGAAGCTCTAATAGGTTCTTCATGAAACAAAATCACATCTCATGAATATACTTGGCAGTGCAAACTGAAGTGCAAATATAACTGAATCATTTAAGTGCATACTATAGTTTCTAGACTATCTTGAAGGTCAAAACACACTTGTACTATTGGCGTTCTGGAAGTGAGTTGTTGTCCTTCAAGCTGTGAAAACAAACCACTAGAAGCTAATTATCTTCAATATCAAAAGAATTAAGAGCCAACTTGTTGGGATCTGAAGTGCTTCTAGCAGAATATTTCTTTTTATCTATAGTGAAGTCTGGTTGTGAATTTTAAAACCATTTTATATATAATTTGAAAATAGTAATGAATTTTACAAGATGCCTCAGTCCTGATTCTGGTGACACAATTAGCACTAAACTTGGTGATATTATAGCAGTTGATGCTCGTGTACTTGCATTCATAGCATACTCTATTACATGACACTTGACTAATTTATTCATGTGTACTTTGTGCTTTAGATATTTACTTGGGTTCCTCCATTTTATACACTCCATTAATTGTATACAGGACGTCCCAGATGGAAAGAGATTCCTGGTGGCCCATGGCAGTTTATTGGCCTTTTGCCTCTGTTTGACCAACCTACGCATAACAGTGCAGAAACAATACACATGTCAGTTAACCTTGATGAATGTCAAAATGATTACAGGTACATTACATATATGAAGAAAACCTTGAGTTTCTCGTACTTGTACATCACATATCAAAAGGAACCAAAGATGACTTTTTTTTTTTGTTTTGTCCAAAATTACTCTTGGAAATTACTTCATGACTTATTATGTTTCAAACATCATCGCCCGCCGGTAGTATTTAATTATTGATTGAGTTAATAAACTTTTTTATATTATAATTCCAATGTTACTAGTTACCATTATTTTTCTATGTTAGGTATATGATAAAGGAAGTCTTTCTAACGGATAACCAAACGATCAAGATCAAGAACTATCATATTATTTTATTGTTAATAATGTATAATTGTATGACTAAGAACAAATAATAGTATATTATTTCTCTAATTTTACAAAACTTTTTTTTTATAATATTTTGCTTTAAAATTGTAGATTTTGTTTTGTTCGTTCCATAAATATTACATTCAATTATAAATACAAATGTTTTAAAATATTTTTTTTTATAATTTTTTTTCAATTTTTTAGGGGAGATTAATGCATATTAGAAAAATATATTTAAAAAAACAAAACAGATCAAATTAATAACCGTTTTGAAACCACTAAAAGTAACAAAAGTTTGAAAAGTCACAATAACGAAAGTTTAAAAAGTCACCATATGGGTTTGAAAAACTGCTAGCAGTAGTAGAGGTTTATAAAAAATGCATTTAACAAATGTTAAAATCATCGGAAATACTAAATATAATCCCATTAAAAATAACTTTTCCTTGTGCTACCCCTGTTGCATCAGATTTTACATAAAGATAATCTCATGATGATGTTTAAGAAAGATTCGTCTGAAAATTTACATTTCCACATTAGGTTACGAGGCATAAAATACATTAATATGTTAATCAATTCGAAGATGTGCTATTTATGGCTACATGATATAAAGTATAAATGATAATGGTCACGTGATATTTTTTTTCTATTAAAGTTTTGTTTTTTTGTCAACAATAAAAGTAGATTAATAACAAATATTTAAAATATTTCAATTTTTATTAAAATTTGTTAAGTTTTTATTTATATATATATATATATATATATATATATATATATATATATATATATATATATAGAGAGAGAGAGAGAGAGAGAGATATATATATATATATATATATATATATATATATATATATATATATATATATAGAGAGAGAGAGAGAGAGAGAGAGATAGATATAGATATGTAAAATTTGTAAGATAAAAAATGTACATAAAATCAACAATCGTTGAAGTTCAAAAAATCTTCTAAAACCTACTAAAACTGTTATGACTATATAAAGAGACAGTAGTATAATTGTTTTATCTTATAATATAAAAATATTTTTTTACTGTGTTCTCCTTATTTCTTATAATTAAGAATATGTGCTCTTAAATGATGTTTAAGTAAAAATAATGTCAAAATTTTTATTTTAACATTAACTTATACAATAGGGTTTCACTTTATTAATATAAATTGAATTAATTGTATTGTGTTATTAGTGATTAAAGTATATTCATGTATGGAGGATGATTTAGAGGTATAGAACCAGAGATAAATATATCCTTATGATTTATATATATATATAATATTTTATAATAATGAATTAGATCCAAACACGGAAATAATATAGTTTATAGTTACAATTTTATAAATAATATTGTGAAGGATTAACTTTTAATTTTTATATCAACTGTAGTAGATTTTATTCTTTTATAATATAATTTTCAAAACTAATTAAAATTTACATGGTTATGTTTAATTAAACATTAAATTTAACTAATACATGTGACAATACATATAATTATCAATCATAATATGTCTACAACATCACACATGAATCAAAATATAAAAATAAGGATCCTCAGTGCTTATAGGCATAACTCATAATAGGTTGCAACGAGAATAAAACATGAAATAAGGATAAAATACATTTTCAAACTAACCATGTATGTAACTTACACTTTTTTTTATTATATAAATATAATATTCACGACGAAAGAAAAATAGGCGGATATTGTGTTTGGATTAGAAGAGGAAGGTCTTAGATGATCTCGCAGTAATGTGAAGAAGAGCTAACACCAAATACAATTACACAACAACATTCATTGTAGTGTTTCAACTTTGCAGGTTCAATGTGAAAAAAAAGATAATTGATTATGAAAAGCAAATATTAATAATCTATTACGGAGTAATATATTATGTGAGCAAAAAGATATGGATATCGATTATCCATCAATTATGGGTTAAAAATTAAAAGAATAATTGATTATGTAATTATATAATCGATTATGGCTTGAAAAATATAACAATAATCGATTATTCCCTTCAACCAATCGAATATGTCTTTTTTTTAAACTTGATTAGCTATTTCTAAACTTAAAAACACAATTGAAACTAAAAAATCAAAGAAAAGATACAGACAATTGAGAAGAAGAAATGAGCAATAGACACAACAGTAACATAAAACAGAGGCCAACTAGAAAGCACCTCGTAAATCCTATTTCTAGAGTTTCTCTCATTCTTTTCCGAGCCCAAATATTTTAGGTCGTTGGCCTGCTCCACTTATATCCCAAGCCCAAATATTACATGTTAATTTCACGTCAACAACCCTTCTAAAAAGACGAATGCAAGCTCTGCAAAACTCCATCAATCTCTTACAGTCCTGCATTTTGGTATAGTATGGATCAAAGCTATTTGACCTATAATATGGATAAAAGCTATTTGACCTAAGTTTAATGAGTTATATGAAATATCATATATTTGTTTGAAGAAATATTTAATTAATATTAGTGGAAGAATATTTAATGCACACACATAAATATAGATAGACACAACATGATAAAGAAGAACATTGGCTTACATTCAACAAATAGAAAAAAATTTGCTATGACTCTTTTAGAAACCTTTATATACAAAATATGCCTTTCAAAGAGAAATCTTACTGAACTTACAATTTTTTATTTTGAACAGCCAAAAATAAAATGAATAAAAAGGAGCACTTAAGGGGTACTCCAACCCATATACAAAGAAAAAACTTAGAGGCAAAAGGTCATAGGTCGAAAACCATATAGGTGTAAACTGAACAAGAAGAGGATACAAGAAAGCAAAAATAGAGTGCCCAAAAACAAGAAAGAGCAAGAGCTGAAACATTCACGAAGTCATGCCAGTGAGTATCCTAAATCCACGAAAACCTACCCCACAACATCAGAAATACTCCGACCAAGGCCACATAACCCAATCCAAATACCTACAAATCAAGACAAGGCCAGAACTACTGCATTAAATAAAGAAGTACTACCCTTGAGGGCAGGTCCCTCAAAACTCCTCATGTACATCCAGGAAGACTAGTGTAGAGTATCAAGGCACTAGAGAGGTGAGAAGTTCCAATCCAAATATGAGAATATAACTCTTTTAAACTTATGCTTGAGCCAACACCATTGCTTCAGCTGAGCTGGCATAAAAATCTCTTTAGCATCTACTATTCTTTGTTAAAAACCACCTTATTCCTATGTTTTCATAGCTCCGTCACTATAGCCACCCACATCCCTTTCCAAGCCATACTCACACTCTTAAGCCGACACGCAAGATCAAAACTCTGGAAATGAATGGTGATAGACTCATGTCTGACATTGGCCAACCTAACCCACCTCTCGCATTGATCCCAAACATTTTGGGCCACCTTACACATGACAAACAAGTGTTGTCCCGTCTCATCACATTCTTGACACAATGGGCAAGACAAATCCAACAACTGTAAACCTCTATTAGCTAAGTTGTGTCTGGTTGGAAGTCTATCCAGTAATAGCCTTCAAGCACAAAAAATTGCTGATGGTACAATCTTAAGGGACCAAAGTACCTTATAGACCTCTGAACACTGCAATAGATTCTCCTTGTTTAGTACACAATACCTAGATTTGACTGTATACTCTTGTTTATCAGCACCATCTCCTACCCACACCAACCTATCTTGCGTACTTGTGCACCAACGGACGTTGGAGATCAAAGCCATCATTTGTTCTTCTTCTTGCTTTTCCCAAACAAACCTCTCCCTCCGCCAACCTAAGCACCATTTGGAACACCCTTCGCTTGTAATATTCTCCCTATGAGCAATGTCGCCCACCACACTTTCTGAGCACTGAGATATCATAAACAGTCTCGCAAAAATTTTCTTTCAAGACCTGACCATCCACCCATCTATCTTTCCAGAGTTTAACACGACTACCATCCCTTAGCCTCTACTGACACCTGTGATCAAACCAGTTACCTAGTGCATCCTTGTCAGAGATCCTACGAACATCTTGCCACCAAGTAGAGTAGACCTTTCTGGTAAGAGTAACATCCATATTCCTCCAATTACCATACCTGACATTTAGGACCTCTCTCCAAAGTCCCTCTCCTGACAATGAATACCTCCATTTCCACTTAGCTAATAAAGCTACGTTAAAACATTCAAAGTCCTTAATGCCAAAGCCCCCAGTCTCGACTGGGTTGCACACCTTCCAATTAACCCAAGCTATCTTCCTTTCTTCGAACCCCCAACCCCACAGGAACTTAGCTTGAATTCTCCTTATTTGGTTACAAACAACAATTGGTGCCTTAAAGAATGAGAAATAAAACAGGGGCAAAGCAGTGATGACAGACTTAATTAGGCACATTCTCCCCGCCAAAGATAGCAATCTACCCTTCCATCTTGAAAGTCTTGACTTTATTTTGTCAACAATCGGATCCCAAAACACAATTCTTCTAGGGTTACCCCTAATTGTGATGCCCAAGTACTTGAATGGGAGTTTCATTTGTCGACAGTTAAGGCATTTAGAGTAGACACACTTATCTAACTTGGAAATACCCACTGCCCCAACTGTACTCTTATGGAAGTTAACCCTAAGTCCCGATACCAGCTCAAAGCTCCTCAAAATTACTTTAACAACCAACACATTCTGATACGAAGGTTCACAAAAAAAGAGTGTATCATCTGCAAACTGCAACAAGTCCACCTTCACACTTCCATTGCCCACTACCACACCACTAAACGCGTTGACTCTTTTAGCTTCCCTCACAAACCCGGTGAGTCCCTCCACCACTATAAGAAACAGAAAAGGTGTCAACGAATCGCCTTGCCTAAGTCCCCTTTTAGGTTTAAACTCCTCCGTAGGACTACCATTCACAAGAACCGATACAGTAGCCGATTCTAAGCAAGCTCTGATCCATCTGATCCATTTACAATTAAAGCCTAATCGACCCATCATGTAATACACAAACTTCCAATCCACTGAGTCGTACGTCTTTTCAAAATCCACTTTCACAAAGACTCCACTTTTCTTAGCCTTCTTAAGGTAATCTACCATTTCATTTGCCACCAGAACACTATCCAACAAACCCCTTCCACCCAAAAAAGCTGATTGGTTAAAATCAATGACACTAGAAAGAACTTTCTTGAGCCTATTCGCCAACACCTTGGACAAGATTTTGTAGACGCACCCCACTAACGAAATGGGTCTAAACTCATTCAAATTTGATGGGTTAACCTTTTTCGGGACCAGAGCGATGAAAGATGCATTACACCCTCTCGGAATGAAGCCAATATCTTGAAACCATAAGATTGCCCTGACAATGTCCTTACCAATAACGTCCCAATTATTCTTTATAAAGAAGAAATTGTAGCCGTCTGGTCTTAGGCACTTGGAGTTACCACATTGACTCACAGCTACCAGAATTTCTGACTCAGATATAGAGCTACATAAGATGTCATTATCAGCCCCAGATATGGTCTTGAACCCCACACCGTCTATGTTCAAATTAAGCCCAAGAGTAGCCTCAAATCTGCATTCAGAAAAGCTTTTAATGTGGCTTTTAACCCTATTTGGTTCTTCACACCAAACGCCATTAATACGAAGCCCACAAATTTCATTCTTAACCCTTTGCCACCTCAAGCTGGAGTGAAAGTTTTTTGAATTGGTATCCCCATTAATTAACCATACAACTCTCACCTTCTTCTTGATCATAGCTGCTTCTTTTTCTTCCATAATTCTCAATTGACTTAACAACTCCACTCTCTCGATTCTCTTTTCTTCAGTAAGATTACCATCATCATCACATTGATCTAACACTGCAATCTTAACAATAAGTGTTTGTCTCGCATTATTATCTCTAGCGTAAACTTTCTTATTCCAACGCTTGATCTCCAATTTCAACCTTTTACATTTTTCCTTCAAAATTTCCATACCGCACCCATGAAAGATAGTTGTACTCCAACCTTTTTTCTACAACTTCTTTGAAACCACTTGAGTATTGCCATACATCAAAGGTACGAAAGGGTTTCGGTCCCCTATCTAACATACAATTTTTGATCACTAAAGCGCAGTGATCAGAAACTTGTCTACCTTGCAGATATTGCTTTGATCCTTGTCACTATTGCAGCCATTCATCTGATACAAGAGCACGATCCAATCTGCTCTTAGCCGTTCCATTAGGTCTGTACCAAGTGAACTGTCTCCCAACTGTCGGAATATCCCTCAAAGCACACCTCTCAATGAAATCATTAAATCTTGCCATTTCATACTTATTAACCGTCCCACTAGTAGTCCCTTTCCTCTCTGAAGCAACCCAGACTGAATTAAAGTCACCAATCAAACACCTGTTATGAGCAGTATCGTTGCCTAATAGGCACTCTAAATCTCTCCAAAGAACCACTTTATCACTATTAGAACATGGAGCATAGATATTCAGAACTGCTACTTTCACTCCAACAACAGAGTCTCCACTCTTATACATACCTTAAGTTAAAATAAAGCCTTTCCCTTCCTCTAATATAGAATAAGTGAACTTTTTATTGTCCCACAAGGTGAAGATACCTCCTCCTTCCTTGTCCATCCCTCTATGGATCCAAATAATATCATTACTGCCCCATAAGCTGTAGCATTTAGAATCATCCAGCTTGGTTAACTTTGTCTCTTGCACTAACAACAATCCTGGATCTTCCTTTGAAACCAACTCCCTCAAGTACTTCTTCTTTACATCTCCTTCCAAACCCCTTATATTAATGCTGACAATGTTCATCAAGACGGGTTCCCTTCCTCTAACGACGCTTCCCGCATCAAACAGTTATCCCGTTCCTCCATCTCAGCCAACTGCTGCAAAATACTGTCTTCACAATCCTTGCAAACCACCCCTATCTCCTTGGCTATCTCCCATAATTTGAGTTCCTCTAACTCATCATCCACAGACCTTAGTCTCCAGTTACAGTTTGAAATATTTGTTTAATTACTCTAATTTAATCAATATACCATGTTAAATTTATGTTTAGTGTGGAAGTTAAGTAGTAACTTTCTCTTATAGTGGCATAATCTCAATGTATATATAAAAAAGTTAGCAACGATTGTTTTTGATAAATAAATAACTAGTTATGAACATTTATGTATTATACTTGTTAATACAAATAACTTTGAATCTTCTAGAAGACACATAGATCCTTCTAATCAATTGCAACATTTATTGTTTTGTAGAAGCCTTGGGGTGTAACCTAATCAATTTCTCTATACTATGTAATAGTTGCTCATTTCATTAAGCACCATTTTTTATGCATTGAGATAAGTTTCACGCATGCATATAATGTTTAACGTTGTGGTCTCCAGAAGACAGATAAAGCAAATATTTTGCAGTAAACAGCAGCGGCTATTGTTTTGTAGTAATATTGTGTTTGTAGCCTAATTGAGCATCTCAACGCTAAATTAATGCGTTGATGTTAATTTGTTAACATTTTAAAGCATTGGATCATGCCACACATTTCAATGTTTCCTTATAAGACAAATTATCGGTGAATTTTGTTTCCATGCACAGATAAGAAACACGCATGCATAGTTGACTATGACAATCAAATTTGGCACTTATCTATTAGACCTCAGAAGTTCCAATGCATGTCTGCCATTTGTACACATTCAACGTTGTACCAATCAAACTCACGGATCATTTATTTTCATCTGCATCCACTAGCATTATTATTTTTAAGAAACTTTACATTTTATTTTTCCAACCTCTGTCTTAGACAATTGTGAAAATTGATCTTAACACCGGAAATCAACTCAAAACAGGATATTTTTAATCACTAAGTTATTTTGATAATTTGACTAAATTAAATTCATTTTAAGCTTTCTAAATTTATTATCTAATGGTTCACACAAGTTATCATAGAATTGATTCCATTAACATGATGTGAATGTGTATGCTTTTTTTTTTAACAATCAAGAATAAAATAAATAAGAAAAAACACTTAAGGGGTGCTCCTACCCTATTACATAACAGAGAAACTATCATTAAGAAAGTAGTACCTCAACTAACAAGTATCCTCAATGTATTATCTAAATACATACAAACCACAACCTACTAGGCACCAAACCAATATTATAACAGAGATACTAACATGCTCAAAGAAAGGCAAAGTATGGATTTACAAGGTTTCTAGACTTGTTCTGACTATAAATAGCATCCAAATGAGATAACCTATTCAACTTATAGTTATGTGAATGTCTATGTATCACAATTAGTTGGAAGATAGAATTTTGTTTGAAAACCATAATGGAATTTTGTCAAAAATGCAGTGGCATTTTTGTAAATAAATGAACAATATAACGTTGGTTAAAGAAGAAAACCGCCATTGAATTCCCACTTAAGATTCAAAATTCAAAAATTTAAAATTTTAAAATGGCGCTGATCCACCACGTCGGTTAGGAGATAATATCCGACGTGGTGTTGTCTCACATGACGCCGGTTTTGACCACTTAACCGACGTCATGGTCACAATGTTGCTGAAATGAACTTCTTTTTCCCCTTTTCCGATCTCACTCCTAACCAAACCCTAACTGCATCACACTCTTCCTAACATGTTGACCAAATTCGAGACAAAGAGTAACAGAGTGAAGGGCCTGAGCTTCCACCTGAAGTGCCGAAGCGCCCATGGATCCTCACCAGTCTCCACAGCGGCATCATCCAGCTCTGAGACTACCGCATGGGAACCCTAATCGACAAGTTCGACGGCCTTGTCCGCGGCGTCCATTTCCACCACTCCCAGCCTCTCTTCGTCTCCAGAGGTAACTCTAACTAACTCTTATCAGATCTGCGGATTTTTCCTCAGATCCCTACCTCGCTAACCCTAATCTCGCAGGGTGTCAATACCCGATTTTGTCCGGGTAAAAGTATATCATTTTTTATTATTAAAAATAATTTATTTAATTTTGTGGCTGCTTTAATCAAAATAAAATAAATAAATAAAATTGTTTTTTATTGAAATTTATTGTTAGAAAAAAATTAAAGAGCATTTAAAATAATTAAAGAATAAGTATATATTTAAAACTTATTAAGGAATTAAAAATAGAATAAAAATGCTTGCCACATTACAAGCTAGGAGAGGAGAGGATTGGTGAGTTAGTGAGTTGGCACATGGGAGAGAAAACGGAAATGAGTTGGCACGTGGAAAGCGAAAACAGAATTGAAATTGGCACATGGAAAAAAAAACAGAATGGTATTAGCACGTGAGGGAGTTAAAACGGTAAAATGAGGGAACGAGAGCGAAAAAGAAGAGGGGAAAAGAGAGGGAAGAAGGACAGAGAGAATTGGGGAAGACGTTCTTGAGGTTCAGAGGAAGTTGCTGGGAGTAGGAGAAAGAAGAAGAGGAAGAAAAGCTTGGAGAGGTATATGTTTTTGCTTCTTGATGTTGGGTTCCTTTGGTGTTTTTTTACATTTGGGATTTCTGAAGAGATACATGCTTTTAGTTGCCTGAATTTCTCATGCGTTTCAAATGATTATATGCTTCTGTTCCATTGATCTCTCATGCTTCTATTTCAATAATTTATTATGTGTTATTGCATTGTATTTTTGCATATACTTGTAAATAATATATACAACTGAAACGCAAAATAAGAAAATGGAACCCAGCCCAGTGGGAGAACTAGGAGGTGTGACCTTGCACCTCTGTTTTACCAAACATCCATGAACCAGATTTTTCGTCAAGCACCTTCACCCCTAGAGCCTTCTCTTCCCTTCTGCATTAGTCTCTGCAGCTTCTTCAGTGCTTTCTCAGTTGCTCGCATCATGTACTGCTTTGCAACCTCCCTTGCCTCCAAAGCTAGAATTTGTAGGAACGGCGCTCAACAGATTAGAAGTAGGGTGAGTTGGAGTAGGAATTATGCTGCCAAAGACATCAAGTTTGGCGTGGAGGCCCGGGCTTCGATGTTTAAGGATGTTGAAGAGCTTGCTGATGCTGTCAAAGTAACCATAGGCCCTAAGGGGCGTAATGTGGTGATTGAGCAGAGTTTTTGGTGCACCCAAAGTGACGAAAGATGGAGTAACTGTTGCTAAGAGCATTGAATTCAAGGACAAGGTCAAGAATATTGGTGCCAGTCTTGTAAAAGCAGGTTGCAAAATGCTACCAATGATGTGGCTGGTGATGGAACCACATGTTAAAAGGTTAAAAGGTGGGTTCCACGCATTTCTGGACACTAAACTGCTCCCTGTACCCCCACATATTCTGACCTGCACCTCCAACCTTTTAAAATTCCTGAAATACCCTCGCCACTAGCTGGCTTGGGACTGCTGCCTGCACCTCCATTAATCAGAATTCACACCTACAAATATTTGAAAGCCCTAAAATACCCCTGCAACTATTTTGGCTGAATCTGCTTCTTGCACCTCCATATTTCTAGATCTGCACCATATCTCTCTAATTCCTAAAACACCCTTAATTTAATTGATGCAATAATTAATGAAGTTGTTGTTTACACCCTATTTATTAGGATTTGTACCTGTTATTTCTCAGATCCCAAAGCTGCCCCTGATTTTGTTTTTTTAATCTTTTACTTAGAATAAAATACTTTAGAGATTTAATATTGGATTATTTCTTTTGAAAGTCTATCCTTCATAAATTTTTTTATTTTAATAAATCCTAAATGACCGTTCGCGTCATGTGGAATTCTTTTTATAAAAAATAATAAATACCGATTCTTGATTTAAGTTCTAAATGACCACACGCGTCATGCGGAATTTAGTTTAAGGAGTTTCAACTTTCGTTTTGGATTATCAAAAGACCGAACATGTCTACGATATTCCGAAATGAAATTAAATTTTCAAATTGATAAAATATATAATAATTAGAAAAATAAAATGTCAAATTTCTCAAAATAACTCAATTTTTTGTAGAACTACATATTCCCTGATTCTTCACCCGTTAAGGATGTTTAGACGTAGGAGCAACGTCAATCCTTGTCGGGTCCTTTAATTTAAAAATTATTATTTTGTTTTTTTTAATTGCATTTTAATTATATTTTTTGGAAAAATAAATATTTTATAAACCACGTTTGATTTTGATCATTTAATTAAAGGTACTGTCTTAAGACAGGTGTTGTGGGGTGTTAATACCTTTCCCACGCGTAACCGACTCCCGAACTCATTTCTAGTGCGTAGACTTTTCCTTATTCTTTTCTTAGTATTTCCATAGTTTCCATAATAAATTATGATGGCGACTTCATTTCTTTCTTTTCATTAGTTTTTATTTAGATCGCCATACCCGTCGTGATTTTAGGTCGCGACACAAGGGATGATTACAAGATTAAGGTATGAAACTACAAGCTCCACATGTGCCTCTTCACTCTCCTCGGACACCTCGACTACATCCGCATCGTCCAGTTCCACCACGAGAACCCCTGGATTGTCAGCGCCAGCGACAACCAAACCATCTGCATCTGGAACTGGCAATCACGCTCTGTTTTGACCGATCACAACGTCGGTTTTCTTGTTTTAATCGACGTTGTGGTATTTAGCACCACTACGTCATGATTAACATCTTCTAGGTCAACGTCGGTTCAGTATGTCTCTCAAAACCGACGACGAAAACCCTTTTTGTACTAGTGTTTTTTCTTTTTGATTAAATATTTTATCCAATTTTATTTATTTTTTGCTGTTAAAAAGAAAAATAGTTTTGTTGTAGGTTGAGAATAATAGAAATTTTAATTATAACGCTTATATAATTGAATATTGCTTTTGTTTTATGATTGTATTTGTCAATTTTTGCTGATAGACATAGGATGTCATATCCATATTAATGAAAATTGTGTTTGTTTAACTCCACCACGATAAACAACAAATTAATAATATCATCAACTTAAGTCAAAACAAAAATATATTGAAATTGACAAAAAAACAAACTAGAAATTTAATGAAAGAATACATAAGAGTAGTAGAGTCACTCTGTATTTAACGACTCGTCTACTTCTCTTTCCAGAAGTTCCCAAATAACATCACTTGCTACCTCATTATATTCATGAATAAATGCCATGACCTCAAATTGTGTGAGAGCTTCATATTTTTTTGCATAACTGATCACACTTTGTACGTCATTGTCATCTTCAATTGCCACGGCTCGATAAGAAGTCCTTTGTTTATTGATTGTTGCTGGACAACGATAAATCAAATCAACTGTGTATGATTTTCCATCTGAAGCTATGAACAAATTCAGAATAGTTTGTTTTAAAACCGATGCTGTCATAGACTTATTCACCTCAAGATATTTAGTAACTTCACTAACAAATATCGGTGACATGAGCTCATCAGTGATGATATCACCGTTGTAGTGTACCAAAGCCACAATAGATGAAAAATTCATTTTCTACAATGAAACCTGTGCAAAAGTTAATTATATGTTTAGTGCATATATAAGTACTTGCTGAAAACCTATATTAAACTGAAAAAAACAACATTAACTTACACATTATTATCCTACAATGATGGATTCAAATCAATCGTAAGATTTCCGCAACACTAATTTGACTAATGCGTATATTTTTTTTTATATTAATAAAATTACAAACAAAAAGTGTAATTACTGACACAAAGTAAATGGCTCAATTTGCAATAGTGATGTAGCAAAAGTCAGCACCCAAAACATAGAAAACATTTTAAAGAGGAAGAAAGAAGAGAAAGTGATGTCATCAATGTAGGTAGTTTATGAATATAACAGAATTTGTAAGTTGAATAATTAAATTATAATCTGATATAAACAAAGGCATCAATATATGGAAGGGAATCCCATGAAGGGTTTACACAGCAGGTATTTTACAAAATAAAAGGAAGAGACATTTGCAAAAGCAAGAGAAGCAGAAACTAAATCCATATGAAATAAATCCAAAGATCTAGAATGGAAGAGCAAACCTCTAGGTTTGAACTCAAGAAAATGTGTATCTGCAAAGATGTGTGCTTGACAGAAAATATGACTAACGGTGAAAAATTCAAGTCTTTGGATTTTGTTATCTAAATGTTTCTTGCATTTATAATGCACCAAATCTGTATCTGCCTTTGTTGCCAGCCAATTCAATGGCCATATGTAAAGCATTTTGGATTCCAACGTCTGCGTTTTGGAGGCTGTCAGATAATTTTTCTGCCT
>Ga0209700_106246_pt1 | contig 18742 bp, 15 predicted proteins | sample SiratroredBW_FD_187528 | JGI IMG/M metagenome (GOLD analysis project Ga0209700, IMG submission 187528) | Root nodule microbial communities of legume samples collected from California, USA - Siratro red BW (SPAdes) (version 2) | ecosystem: Host-associated > Plants > Roots > Nodule | place: USA...
CTCCTCGATTAGTGGCGATTGGGAGAGTGTTTTCCATGTCTTCGACGCTCCATACAATGCCACTTGGAGATGATCTTGCAAGAGTGGTCGTCGAAGAAGTTAGAGAGGCAGATGCCGAAGTGCCTGTGCCCACATCAGAGGTTAGACTTGTGGGAAAGGCACTTGGTACATTTATTGCATGGCCTACACATCTTCTATAGGCTATTTCTAAAAGGACTCAGGTATTGTGATTTTTGTTAATCTTATCTAAATTTACAGTTAATGTTAACTAATACATTTTGTTTATGTGTCAGGAGCAAGAGAGTAAAGGCAAATCACCTAGGTCTCCACCAGCTGAGGCAGAAGTGAATCCAATTCAAGAGTTGGCTCGTATATTGCACGAGTTATTTGATTCCCAACTCAAATTTCTTGGCAGCCATCTATCTTTGGGATTGATGGTGTCCCACTGTATATAACGATGTAAGACATCATGGAACTAATTAATGGGTCACAGATGTTAAACATTAACATCATTCAGTTGTGGATGATGTAAGTATACTCTTTTATATGTTTTCTAATTATTTATTTCATGAACTTATCATATTACTAACAAAGATTTTCACAATGCAGGTACATAAATGATTTAGTTTATCAAACAGGGAATCCTGATTTCTATGGATTTCGTGAACCACAAAGTTTACAAAGGTTTGGAAATAGAAGTATTGACACTCAGACCTATATACAAAATTGGATTAAAGAATCGAGGAAGAGTGTTTACTTTGCCCCAATTATCCATAAGTAAGTTTCAAATCTTTATATTTATCTCTTAAGTAATGTTGAGAATATTACTTTACTAATACATGTTTTATTTTAGCTCTCATTGGCAGCTGATGATTGTGTGTCCTGCGGATAACACAATTGTTTGGTTATGTTCGTTGCATAAGAAGCCATCGAACGAAATGAAACAAATTGTACAAAGGTATCATTTAATTAACTTTAAGTAACATATATCACTCTTTTATGTACAAATAGACAATTTACTAAATAACTTGGATTTTAGTGCAATGAATGTTTGTAGGGTTTTTGGCGGAAGATCATCATCCACAACCCAAAACCTTCGGTGGATACATGCTAAGGTAATTAACTCTAAGTTTAATTATCAGTATTAAAATTAGCTATAATTCAAATTTATGATCATTGAACTTGAATTACAGTGCAATAAGCAAAGAGGAAGTTGGGAATGTGGATATTACGGTATGCATTGGATGAGAACTATAACAAGAGCTGCGATCATGAAATCTTGGGAGCATGTAAGTTATTCTTTTATAAGTTTATAATATATGTCAAATGTTTGTTAATTTTGAAATTCTAAGACTAAACTTTGCACATTTATTTCAGGTTTTTATAGATACAGAGCCATTGGAAAGGTCTGACATAGAAGAAGTTCAACAAGAATGGGCAAAGTTCTTTCTTAAAGTTAGAAGTACATCTTAGTATTAGAAATTTTGCTTAATGTATTACAAGACCATTTTAGTGTACATTGCTATATATATTATTTAAGAACTGTTTCTAAATTAAATTATGTGAACTGAAAATGAATTAAATCTGGTTTCTGGAACTGTTTGTAGGGTGGGTAGTAGCTAATTTAATCTCTATATTTAAAAAAAAAACACACAACGTCGGTTATGGTAAAAAATGACGTTGTGAAGGACTCACCACGTCGTTTTTGACCATAACCGACGTGGTGATTAATATAATAATTATCTTAGAAGAAGCACCACGTCGATTTTGTCCCAAAATGACGTGGTGAAGAGAACACCCTACGTCGGTTGGGTTGTCTTAATCGACGTGGTGAGTCCAATCACCACGTCACCACGTCGGTTTTTAAACCAACGTCTGATTCAACGTTTCCTGAGTCAACGTCTGGTCGAAAATTGACGAAAAAAGCCTCTCAGAACCGACGACGAAGGCTATTTTTCTACTAGTGGTCTCACCATAAAATTTTGTTCGTCTTAATTTTAAAGTATTGTATAATGGAATCTGACAACAGTAAGAATTGTTATTTCAATATTACCATTACACTCATTTTGTTCTCAAGCAATGAAAACATATTAACATAAGAAACTGCTCAATCATGGCTGTAATAAGATAAAAACACCTTCCAACAGACAGACCACCACAGTTTGCTTCTCCAATCCATAGTCTTCAAGTGAGAAACATGCATTGGATGAACAAATTTATAGTTTTATTCTACTTTACTATTTCTATTTTCCTTAACTATAACTTTTAATCCGAAATTGATAATATCACTTCAAAATCATAAATAAATAAAATCTCTAACTCAATCATACTTCAACACAAATTCTACTCAATAAAGATTCATTTATTAGTTGAAGAATAAATAAACACTTATTATCATTATCTCACCATAAAATTTTAAAGTATATGCATGATGGAATGAATACGTATTAAGTTGAAGACAGTCCTCAACCATGCCTGTTGTTATCGCAAGAGACCGGTTGGCTCCAGCAACAACATGTCTTCTAGAATTGCTCCTTGATCGCTCCTCGTGTTGCTCCTCATGTTGCTCCTAGAACGCTCCAAATTCCACCGTCCCGGGAGGGGGTCCTGCAGGTACTCTGACACTCAAGTCAGTTTAGGGTTAGAGTGTTCAGAGATATAAATCAGAGTTTAGAAGTACCTTGCTTAAGGTGACTGAGCCTATATTTATAGGCGTAATAGTGGGCTTAATGAGTTTAGGCCCATTTTGTTGTATTTTGTTATTTTGTTATGATTCTATAACAAAATTAGTTATGATTCTATAGCTGTTATTATAATCTGGTTGTGCCTTGGTCAACCATATAGTACATAGGCCCCCCAAGTCCTCGAAGGCGAGTAACGACCGAAGAGGATTTAGTATTGAGTAGGTAATGATTAAATTTGTCGCGCTTGCCACGAAAACAAATGATAAAGGTGGATTTACACGCACCTTTTCAAGATTTGTGTGTGTCCCGTTTTCTGAGTGTGATGTGACAACTCCCTTCATCTGAATTGTTAAAGGTTGTAATAATACACCTCACGGTCTGTGGGTGTGAAACTAAAAAGTCGAGAAGCTGATATAAACAGATAAGCTGAGATAAGCTGATATAAACAGATAAGCTGGGATAAGCTGATATAAACAGATAAGCTGGGATAAGCTGATATAAACAGATAAGATGAGATAAGCTTATATAAACAGATAAAAGCTGAGATAAGCTGATAGAAGCTGATATAAGCTGAGAATGAAGCAAAGCTGAGAATGAAGCTCTGATGAGCCAGCTGTGAAGCTGAGATGTTTATGCACCTCTCGGTGTGGTGCTAAGATGTTTATACACCACTCGATGTAAGTCTACTCACGGTGAGCCATGAGGATTGAGAGTCGAGAGGTCTCATAGTGAGCTATGAGGATCTGGACTTGAAGCCTACTTTCAGTCAGCCGTAATGATCACGGATCGTGAGGTCTCATGGTGAGCCAAGAGTACCTGAAGCTGGAGCCACCTTTCGGTCGGCCGTAATGATCGCGAATTGAGGTCTCATGGTAAGCCAAGAGTACCTGAAGCTGGAGCCACCTTTCGGTCGGCCATAATGATCGCGAATGGAGGTCTCATGGTAAGCCAAGAGTACCTGAAGCTGGAGCCACCTTTCGGTCGGCTATAATGATCGCGAATGGTGGTCTCATGGTAAGCCATGAGTACATGAAGCTAGAGCCACCTTTCGGTCGGCCATAATGATCGCGAATGGAGGTCTCATGGTAAGCCAAGAGTACCTGAAGTTGGAGCCACCTTTTGGTCGGCTATAATGATCGCGAATGGAGTCTCATGGTAAGCCAAGAGTACCTGAAGCTGGAGCCACCTTTCGGTCGACCATAATGACCACGAATGGAGGTCTCATGGTAAGCCAAGAGTACCTGAAGCTGGAGCCACCTTTCGGTCGGCCATAATGATCGTGAATGGAGGTCTCATGGTAAGCCAAGAGTACCTGAAGCTGGAGCCACATTTCGATCTGCCGTAATGATCGCGAATGGAGGTCTCATGGTAAGCCAAGAGTACCTGAAGCTGGAGCCACCTTTCGGTCGGCTATAATGATCACGGATCGTGAGGTCTCATCAAGAGATGCGTGACGTTGCCCATCGATTCTCTGTGAAAACCAAATTAAAAAGATACTGCAGAAACTTTTAAAAGAACAAATGTGTTATTCTGAAAATAATAACAAATAATGCCAAGCTTTTAAAAGTAAAAAGTTAAAACGAGATAAGGCATATTTGAAAAATAAAAAGATTGGAGAAATTAATCTGAGCAGTGCTGCCCCACATAAGATTTGCTGGATAAGCAGATGTAACGTAACTCCTCATAAAGGTCGTCACCTTCCCGTCTGAGTGTGTTGGAGATAGAAGAGAGTAATCCCTCCTTTTCCCAGAGAAAATTTTAGATCAATAGTATCAAAGTAGTAATTAGCTTGTCACCCAAGTGAGGGACATCAAAGTAAGAGGACATATCTAAGGTATATTGAGCTTGCGTCGTGGCTTGCAAAATGTTGGCTTGTCCAATCCAAGTTAAGAATTGATCGATGTGACTTCGATGGATTAAGCTCCTTGCACTTCAGTAGGCCTTCTCGTGCCTTCATCTAGTTTTAATTCCTCTAAGTATGTTAATTTCTCTGTTGTGCCCCAATACGCACATAGGTTGAGCACGATCCCCACTAGGAAAAGGTATTCGTCGAACATCGAGAATGCACCAGGGCCATGTAGCTCGTAAACCTTTCATTGCCAAGGTAGCAAACAGGTATAAACTAGTTGGTTAAAGACAGTTGCTGATGTAGGAGGTATTTTTGAGCTTGCAAAGGAAGATCTCCAGCCACCGCATGCACTCTGGAAATCAACTACTTTAGTTCTTTATAATATATTACATTCCAATGCCGATTACTGCTTCAAAGTTTCTGTGCTAGTTCTCGTAAAACTTTTACACTCAACACTTGAGAGTACAATTAACATAGCCCTTAATGCTTGAAGGGTTCATGACAGAAGTGATGCTTCAAGTGCAAAGCAGATGATGGAAGCTTTGTTCCAGTATCTCTTGGATCCACAAATTAGAACACAGTTTGGTAATCTTCTTGTTGCTTTAGCTTTGGGAGATCTTTTCCAGCATGAAAGACATGCTAGATTTAATGGTTGTTGCATTTGTGTGGCACTTCCGATCGGCCAAGGTATTAGCAATGGCATCTAAAGAGGTGTTGATGACATACTTTGAGGGGAAGTAGAGGCAGTGACTTGCGGGGTACATAAATGAGAGGTGAACGTATTTATATAAAAAGTTAACAAGCAAAAACATGCAATGGGACCCACAAAGTCAATCATTTGCCAGTAGTGATATGCGTATGTAAAACTACCAAACGTGTAAAAAGTTAAGAAAAATGTTTCTTTGCCAACCCCACGTGGATTACAACCATTACAATTGTGACGTGTCATTTTCTTATGACGTGGCAGTAGGGGCAGAAATGGCAAATTGCAGGACAGGGGTATAATTGATTCAGTGTTAAATGTTTGCAAAACTTACCAAGGTTGTTCGCGCCTGGTTTTGAAAATCAAAGACTAACCTTTGAGTGCCTGGTTCTTGGTTGCAAGGAAAAAGCAAGAAATACGAAGGTGGTTTGGGGTTTGTATTTGAAAATCAAAGTAGGAACCTTTGAGTGCTTCGTGTTTAGGGTTTAGAAAATTAAAGACGAACCTTTGAGTACCTGGTTCTTGGTTGCAGGGAAAAAGCAAGAAATACGAAGGTGGTTTGGGGCTTGTATTTGAAAATCAAAGTAGGAACCTTTGAGTGCTTCGTGTTTCGTTGCAGGAAAAAAGCAAGAAACTTTGTTGTGGTGGACGGCCATTGGGAGGGGTGGAGGGCGACGACGACGAGAAGGTATGTGAGGGAAAAACAAAGGTTTTTGGGTGCTTCACGGTTTGTAGGAGAAGTTGTGTGTGACGGAAAAGGGTGCTTTAGGGTTCTTTGAGGGAAAAACGAAGAACCTTTGGTTGTGCTCGACGGCCGTTGGGAGTGGTACAATGTTGTGAGTAACGTTGAATCGTAGGAGAAGCTGCGACCTTGACATTGAGGAAAAACAGAGAAGAGTCTCAGAAATGGAACCAAGGAGGAACGCCTAGGTAAATTTTATTATTGTACGTCGCCATCGCAGGTTGGTTTAGGGTTGGCAAATTTGTAGGTTTTGAACTATGATTGCAGTTTATGGTAATTTGATTTGAAATTAGGTTGAGTTTTAGTTTTGATTGTTTGGCTTGTTTTTGTGATGATTGATGCATTTCATTTGTGGTTTTTGAACTGGTATTGCACTTGAGGGTTCAATGTTGCTGAATAGAGTTAAATGTTGGTTTCTATTGTTCATTTGATAATGGAAAATACAATACTTACATTGTAATTTTTCTGTGCAGGTTTAAAAATGTCAAGTGGCGAAAGTTCTTCACAATGACGGGAGTTAAGTGTTCGTCACTTCTGTTACCCAAAGTTTCTGGGCACTGTGAATGGGATGTTAACAACTGAACAGAAGAATTGCATTGAAGGTACTCCATTCGGTTGGTTTACGGTGTTGAGTGATGAACTTAGAATGAGTAGGAGTCTGTTGAGACAGTTGTGCACAACATGGGTAGAGAAAAGAGGTGGTTTTATGATTAGGTCTGTGTTTGTGCCATTTACTTTGTTAGATGTTTGTGTAGCTTTAGGTCTCCGAGTTGCTGGGTTAGATGTAGATTTGGATTATGAAAATCAGGATAGTCATTGTAGGAGTTTATTTAGTTGTGGAATAGTTAAAGTAAACATGGTTTATGATGAGCTTGTTAGATGTCAGAGTGATGGTAGGTCTGAGGATTTTTGTAAGTTGTATATTTTGTTAGGATTGTCTGAATTCTTGTTTCCAAATAGAATGGGAAATGTGTATACAGGTCTCTTTCACATTGTAGATAATTTAGGTGATCTTTCTAGTTTTAAGTGGGGGGCAGTTGTGTACACATATCTGGTAAAAAGCTTGTGTCGAGCTTCGAGGTGTATTGACAGTGAACAGTGTTCAATTGTGCGTGTGGCTGGATGTGTTTACATGTTGCAGGTAAAAATCTAACTGCTTTATGATTTTGATTTACAAATTAATTATGTGCTGAAGTTTAATTTGTGTTTTGTAATTTCATTGTAGTTATGGGCTTTTGAACATCTGATTTTTCCAAAGGAAAAGCCCCATATAAGTAGGAGTCAATTCCCTAGAATCCTTCGTTGGAAGGATTTCAGGGTCGGTGACAATGAGGTTGAATCAGCGTTGAACACCAACATTGTGAGTGTATTTTTGTTAATTTGAATTACTTATGTCCTAGTTGTTTTATGATTAATATTGTTTTAGTGTTTATACTGTTTTGCAGGTAATTTGTAACTTATCATTGTCAAAGGACGAGTGTCGTCAGGAGGTGGTCAAAGAAGCATTAAAATGTGATATTTTTGAAGTTAATGATAAGAAGAAGATTGAAGAAAAACATGCAAAGGTTTTGAATGAAATTTCAGAATTGAATCGAGTCTCTGAAGATCAAGAATTATTGATAGAGAGACTTGAAGCTGAACTGAGGGATTTGAAACTTGCTTTTGTCGGACAAAAAGACAAATCTGATCAAGAAGGTCCAGTTGAAGGTGGTGGAGCATTCTCTGAAGGTGAAGCTGTGTGTGAAGTTGGTGTTGAAGTTCCAGAACCACTTTGTGAAGAAGGTGTACGTCCAGAGTGGGAAGGCCAAGGCCAAAATAGCAATATGTATGATCGCATGAAGGCGAACCCCCGAGCGCGAGAAGATAGTTTACTACTTAAATCACCTTTTATTGTATATTATAGGAAAAGAAGACGTAAGTCTAGCAACCCACAAATGGATGTTTAGCTGACTTACGTTATATTTTGTATGTTTGATACACTTGAATTTAAGTATATTTCATACGTCTATTATAATCATATCTTAATTCTTGTTTTCATAATTTATGTTAGTTAATTTTGTAGTGAATATCTTGGATGTAAAGTTTGAAATACGTGTTAATATATGGTTCTAAAGTTGGTTACATTGATATGCATTAGATAATTGACTGGTTTTAGGGTTTGAAGACAATTAAACAGTTATGATGTCCAGGTTAAACATTTTAAATAATTCTGTAGTCATGGTTAAAGACCTTGCTGTTTGGCTGTGAACTACTGACAAACCTGTTTATTCGTCCCACAATTGAAAACATTGTTTACATATGGCTGAGGTCAGGGGTGCACTTGGATGGTTCCCTAAGAGTGTGGTCAGAAACTGATACGCAATTAAACACTTAACTACATAAGGTTGAACACTTAGATTGTCCAGTAGTGGCAGTGAGTATTTGAGTACCAGCCATTACTCAGTTATGACAGTGGTAGGGAGTTATAGGATTTAGGCATGAGATGCCCTTATTTAGTCGCACAATGTTAGAAATGTGAATTCTTAAATATGGCTGTGAGGTCAAGGGTGCACTTGGATGGTTCCTTGAGTGTGTGGTCAGAAACTGATGTGCAATTAAATAGTTAACCACATAAGGTTAAACACTTAGATTGTCCAGTAGTGGCAATGCGTATTTGAGTACATTAAATTACTTAGTTATGACACTGATAGGGAGTTATAGGATTTAGCTATAGCATACCATTATTTAGTCGCACAATGTTAAAGATGTGAATTGTACATATGGGTGTGAGGTCAGGGGCGCACTTGGATGGTTCCCTGAGTGTGTGGTCAGAAACTTATGCGCAGTTAAACACTTAACTACATAAGGTTAAACACGTAGATTGTCTAGCTGGTGGCAGTGCGTATTTGAGTACATTAAATTACTTAGTTATGACACTGATAGGGAGTTATAGGATTTAGCCATAGCATACCATTATTTAGTCGCACAATGTTAAAGATGTGAATTGTACATATGGGTGTGAGGTCAGGGGCGCACTTGGATGGTTCCCTGAGTGTGTGGTCAGAAACTTATGCGCAGTTAAACACTTAACTACATAAGGTTAAACACGTAGATTGTCTAGCTGGTGGCAGTGCGTATTTGAGTACATTAAATTACTTAGTTATGACACTGATAGGGAGTTATAGGATTTAGGCATGAGATACCCTTATTTAGTCGCACAATGTTAGAGATGTGAATTTTACATATGGCTGTGAGGTCAAGGGTGCACTTGGATGGTGCCTTGAGTGTGTGGTAAGAAACTGATGCGCAGTTAAATAGTTAACCACATGAGGTTAAACACTTAGGTTGTCCAGTGGTGACAGTGCGTATTTGAGTACATTAAATTACTTAGTTATGACACTGATAGGGAGTTATAGGAGTTAGGCATGAGATACCGTTATTTAGTCGCACAATGTTAGAGATGTGAATTTTACATATGGCTGTGAGGTCAAGGGTGCACTTGGATGGTGCCTTGAGTGTGTGGTAAGAAACTGATGCACAGTTAAACAGTTAACCACACAAGGTTAAACACTTAAAGTGTTTTGCGGTGGCAGTGCGTATTTAAGTACATTAAATTACTTAGTTCAGGCTTCACAAATCCAATGACCAAATAACTATAAAATAAAGTACTCTCAAATTACAATCAAAATGATTGGATGATGGTTCAGGGATGTCAACTAGCATTGGTTACATTTTCAATGTTGTCAACCAGTTCTAAATTGTTTGGATCTGGAAGGAAGCAATACACAAGTCAAATGAATGTGAAAGATTAAGGTATTCATCTTTGCTACTACATCACACCAATAATGGGTTCACATTGGTGAATATACCTACAACTGGTGTCGCCCGAAGGACGGGGAGTGAAGCTCTCAGTAGTTCGTCAGTTGGAGGGCCAATGTCAGATTTGAACACCTACAAGATATTCTTAGTTGTAAATCAGACATAACATCTTTAGCATAAGTTATGCAAACTATGACATGAATATGTTTATTATTTGAAAATTGTACCTTGACAATATTATTGACTGTTATATTCAGATAAAAAACCCTTATGTTGGGGCTGAAAACTTTGACCTATGAATACACAAAAAAGCTCCTCAATAACCAGGTAACAAAAATATATGAACAAAATCAATTACTTTGAAACATAAGTACATTTTTTAAAAGCAATACAGATCCAACAGCTATTTGACTTCTGAATTCAGGATGTTGTAAGACCTTGCGATGAACACTGGCTTCAGCACTTGCAGTGGGATCCTGTACGGTACACAAGAAATAAATTTGTTACTATTGGTGCTAAATACAACAAGTATTGTATGTGATATGAAATGTTAACCTTCACTGTGATTTTCATGTCCCCTAAACCGTTTGGTTGACAGGCTTTGACAATGCAAGGTAGTAGTGAGAGTTCCGTTGACGTTTTCCCTTTAGCCAGTGGCGTCACTTGGGTTGTGTTTTCCCCATCTAGCAACCCTAACAAGAAAAGGAACCCAAATGAGGCCCACATCTGGTTGTACTGTTGTAGGTAAAGAAATTACCATGAAATTGAATGAACTTTTCTGCCCATTCCCAAGCGTTGGTCCCAAAGTCTCTACAGTGACTTTCGTCGCCTAATTCCTTAAGCAATTGTTGTGTTGAGTGCATCATATGAACTTCGATTGAGCAAAACTGTTTGCACATTTCTCGCTGGTCCTAGAATGAGGGGTGTGTTAGAGTTACAACGTTTGATAAAGCTTTCAAGATCACTCGTATCTATATCAAGCTCCTCAAAATTTTCCATTGTATATGGTTATGTGTGATAGCAAGGGCAGAACCCGTTCACAGTGAATGGGTTTAGGGTTACTAAATGGGCTAAGGTTTAGCGTGTAAGGGAAATGGACAACCCTTTTTGGTTTATGCAATCTCCAACTTTAATTATGTGTGAAATTGGCTCCCACCTGTACACATTTAATGCTTTACGTGAGGTAGAGTGCAAAGAATGCTTTTTTTCTGACACTGTGCCTCTACAGCAGCCCCCACATTTAATGTTATGAAGTTAATTGACCAAAATGACCTTCACTTTTTAATTAATCGTTCAACACTATTCACCGTCACCTTTATTGTGCATTGGAATCCTTACACTGGACATGCAGTAGCCATAAAACCAATCATAACAGAGGGTTGGTTTAGCTTCCCGCCATTATTTCCCAATGTGATGTATTGTCAGATGATACACCTCAAGCAAATAGCCATTGTGTGAGCTGTTTCCCTTCCCGACATTTCATTTCATAGGAAGTGGTTCAGTCCTTGCATTAGATGTTCTTGTAATTGACACCAAAGCCAGACCAACCACCCTCAACTTCATTCAATACGAAGGTCGCACTCATAGTCAGACTTCAACCTACAACCACCAGCATTCATCTCAAGTAGCTAAGGAGCAACAGGTTAGTGTGTATTTATTGCACTTTTACTAGTACTATGAATGTTACAATGTCGTTGGTGATTGTATAAATGTGTTAATAGATGCCTTTAATAATGAAACAGTCGCAATGAAGTTAATAAATGGTTTTATTTTCATTAACTAAAATTGTTGCACAATTTGACATTTCATTTACCCTATTGAATGTAGTTTTCAAATTTACTGGTTGTTCATTTTGAAAATGATATATATTTTTTTTCAGGCAATGGACTTTTCTATTTCAGCCGTTCCACCAGGTCATGATGAGTTTTATCCACTTTCAAACATTGCTGGAGATCATTATGAGCAGGACTCAAATAAAGTTCATAATAACCTTTCAAATCATGATATAGTAGTTGAACCTGATGTTGGAATGTGTTTTAGTACTGCTGATGATGCAAAAGCATTTTACAGCAAGTACGGCACTGAAAAGGGTTTTGGAATAAGGATAAGGACGTCAAAAAAGGGACTTGACAACAAACTGAGGTACATAATGTTAGTTTGTGCAAGAGAAGGGTCGTATGTTTCCTCCATTCCCATAGAAGGTGGCTACAAAACCCATTCAGTCAGTTCAATGTGGTGCCCACATTACAGTTGGGAAGAAAGATGGCCAATGGGTTATTATGTCGGTTAACGACCACCACTCTCATGAGTTAAGCCCAACCAAATCCAGGATGTTTCGTGGCAATAGGAGAATCAATCTTCAAGTCAAGAGGACACTTGATATGAATGATGAAGCCGGTGTGCGGGTGAACAAGAGTTATAGGTCACTAGTTGCATCTGCTGGTGGATATGACAATATGGAATTTATTGAGAGAGATGTTCGTAACTATGTTGGTCAACAGCGTAGGGCACTTGGTAAGCAGGGTGATGCTAAAGCATTGCTAACCCATTTTTCACAGATGTCTGAATTGAACAAATATTTCTATTTTGATATTGACATCGATGAAGATAGCCGAATCCGCCATGTGTTTTGGGCAGATGCACGAACAAGGGCTGCATGTAAATATTTTGGAGATGTCATTTCTTTTGATACCACCTATCTTACCAATAAATATGACATGCCATTTGCACCATTTGTAGGTGTCAATCATCACGGCCAGTCAATTTTGTTAGGGTGTGGGTTGTTGTCGTCTGAAGACACAAGTTCCTTTGTGTGGTTATTTCAATCCTGGCTTAGATGTATGTCCAATAAACCACCAGAAGGCATTGTAACTGATCAATGCAAAGCGATGCAAAATGCAATTGAATGTGTATTCCCGAATGCAAGGCATAGGTGGTGCTTGTGGCACATAATGAAAAAGATACCGGAAAAGCTTCAACGCTTCGGACAATACAAAGATATTAAACACATGATGAATAATGTGGTATATGAGTCATCTACTGTTGTTGAATTTGAAAGTGAATGGGATAACTTCATAACCAAATATGATCTGACTAATCATGACTGGTTGAGAAACTTATACGATGAACGACATCGGTGGGTTCCTTGTTTTCTGAAGCAACATTTTTGGTTGGAATGTCCACTACACAAAGGAGTGAAAGCATGAATGCATTTTTTGATAGTTATATAAATTCCATGACCACACTTTAGTAGTTTGTTCATCAGTACGATAATGCATTGCAACACAAGGCAGAAAAAGAGTATGAAGCTGACTTTGCGTCCACAAGTACAGTTATTCCTTGCAGATCTCAATCTCTCCTTGAAAGGCAATTCCAAAATGAATACACGCATGTTAAATTCCAAGAAATCCAGCTGGAATTCAGGGGCAAAATGAATTGTGTTGTTGACAAAGTATTTGTGGAAGGCGAAGCATGTAGGTATGATGTGGTGGAGGAGGCAATTCACAATGGAAAGCCTCAACACAAAAATTACATTGTGGGCTTCAATCGAGCAAACTTTAACATAAACTGCAGCTGTATGCTATTTGAGTTTCAGGGAATTGTATGTCGTCACTCCCTATTGGTCTTTGCACAGGAAAGGGTCACTAAAGCTCCAGAAAAGTATTTATTGTGTAGGTGGAGCAAAAATGTGCACAGGAAATATATCTACATTAGAGCATGTTATGGTTCAAAAGAGAAAGAACCACATATTGAGCGTTATGATGCACTATGTAAAAGGTTTTATGAAATAGCTTTGTGAGTCTGACAAGAGAACTGAGTTGCTACATCAACATATGAATGCTTTTGCTTGTACAGAGACAGTAAAGGATAAGACTTCAAGTCAAAATCACAGATCCAGGGATAAATTTAGACCTCAAGAGGTCCCAAGCCCCAGCTCACCCTGCCTAACATTGTTGGTGTGCCAACCTCAGTCCGCAGTCCTAATGTTGTTAATCGAAAGGGCAGGCCAAACTCTTCAAGATTAAAGTCAAGGTGTGAGGTCATTGGAAAACGAAAGAAGAAAGCACATCCTACAATGGTGGAGACAACACCTGTAGACGTTACCTCCCCAGATGTGAATGTTGGTAACGAAAACCAATTCAACACAGCAATGTCCAGTTACAATCCCACTCAACCGGTTAGATTACCTTTCATATGCCATTATTTGGTGTGTTTTAAGTGAACATAATTTATCCACAATTCAGAAACGTGACATGTACATTTTAATTCTGACCAATACAGGTCTCACCTATGGCTGGAGTGGGTTTTATGTCACTATTGAACTCAGTATACACAAATGCTCATAATGTAAGGAGTTGAAGTTGCTTATAGTGGTGTGCATTTCCCAGATTTTTTGTCAAACAGTAAGACAATGTGTTCCAATTAATATATTGTTGCCTTATCATTATATAAGAAACTTCTGTAATTACTGCTTCAGTTTTCTATCCAGCAAGGCATATTAGTCACAGTTAATAAGCACTACAAACCTCTGAAGCCATTTGCAGTAAATAACATTATAAGTGTTTAATCCTTTGTAAATAAGTGTTTAACTAGACATTAATTATTGACCATAATGTATCTACAATTGACATACATGACCTGAAACTTTGTTCTGACCAATACAGGTCTCAGCTATGGCTGGAGTGCGTTATATGTCGCAACTGAACTGACTATACACAAATGGCTAGAGTTGAAGCATTATGTACTTGTCTGCATTTGGCCATAATTTTTGCTTCAATATAACACATATTTGTAGTGTAAAAATGCATATATTGTTGGCTTTATGTATATGACAAACTCCTACAATTACTACGTTTCGAAGTTTTCTGTTATAAATTTCATTAGTCGTCAAAACTCCTATGTTAACTTAATCCTAGTATAAGAATTGATTAAACACTTAGTAATCAACCAGTAAGGGGTAATTTAATACATTACGGGGTATAAATATTACTTTAAATTATTCATATAGTGGTACATATTTAAATTAATTAGGTTTCTTTGAAAAACAGTTCAGACCTGAAGTTGTATTTGATGTCTACAAATTTAAGTAACAATTACTTATTCTGACACTGGTAATCAGTTAACACACACGTGACAACTTGACATGGTAAACATTGTAGGACAAGTACTAAAATACCCACTGCCACCACTGGACAGTTTAAGTGTTTAACTTTATGTCATTAAGTGTTTAACTGCGCATCAGTTTCTGACCACACACTAACGGAACCATCTAAGTGCACCCTTGACCTCCCCTAAGGTCATTTGACATGTTTAACATTGTGCGACTAAACAATGGTATGTCATGGCTAAATCTTATAACTCCCTACCACTGCTATAACTAAGGAATGGACAGTACTCAAATATCCACTGCCAGCAGTGGACATTATTAGTGTTTAACCTTACCTATTTAATTGTTTAACTATTCATTAGTTTCTGACCACAATACATAACAAGCAATTGGATGATATGATGACTTCAATAAAAGTTCATTGGTTCATTTGGTTAAATATCCATGTTATCCTAAAATGTTGACTTAGGTAAAATATATTTCAGTGACTAAGCAAAGGTGAAGCCAGCAAATAAGATACCAAACAAAATTATAACATAGACAATATGATATGAGTAAGAATGTTCTAACTGTATCAAAACTGACCAAGTTCAGATTCTCAGGACATGAGTACAATGTTACTCATGCATTATTAGTGATGATGGAGCAAAGATTTTCATGATATAGGTGGTAGAGTAAATGTGATATAGTAAACATTGTAGTTAACTGTTTAACTGCGCATTAGTTTCTGACCACACACTCAGGGAACCATCTAAGTGCACCCCTGACCTCCACAACTGTAAAATATACATGTTTAACAATGTGCGACTTAACAAAGCTATGCCATGGCTAATTCCTATAACACTCTAGCACTGCCATAACTAGGTAATGGCTGGAACTCAAATAATAGCTTCAACTGAAATACTCAAGGTCGCCAGTGGACATTCTAAGTGTTCAACCTTATGTAGTTAAGTGTTTAACTGTGCATTAGTTTCTGACCACACACTCAGGGAACCATCTAAGTGCATCCCTGACCTCCACAACTGTAAAATTTACATGTTTTGAGACTAAATGGTCTGTCATTGCTTCATCATAAAAGTCACTACCATACCCATAAGTCAAGATTGAACAGTCATCAAATACCCACTGCCAACATTGGACATTCTAAATGTTCAACCAAAAGCAATTAAGTGTTTAACTACCCAGTACTTATTGACCACACATCGCAACATATGTCATAAAAACATGTCCATCAACAACACCAATCATGTCATATGGAAACAGGTAAATACTAACAGAACTGTTTATTAACAAATGTTGCAAACAGTATTTGTACACAACATTCAACATTCAATACCCTCTACCAAGTTCAAATTACAATTTACAAAATTAACTTCAGAAATGTCTATACAATGCACAAAGATCTTAATAAATCCACTAGTCAGCAACCCCATGCTCATATAAGCTTCAATTCCTCCAACACATTTTGTCGACGAAGATTGTTATCGTGTAGGACCCATGTACAAACAACATCTTGTCGATATGCTTGAAGTTCTTTCTGCAAAAAAAAAATAAACAAATATCAAATAACATTAACTCTATTCATTTTAATTATTAAAAATCAAACTCCAACCAAAAAACACATGTAAACTTTAAAAAGTATAAACTAACCGTCGTGAACTTAGGCATGGTCTTCCCATTAAACCGAGGCACACCATCCCACCATTCCATACATCTCATCACAATCAACCCGCAATCAAATCTGCACATTCTCAATAATTACTCAACACTAAAACACACATACTATCCTATATTTAACACACATGAATACTCACACGTTTGGTTGAGCAGGGACATCCACATTCACGATCGTTAAGTGAGGACCTGGACGTCCTTCCTCTAGTAAACACAATAATTGGTGGAGCCGACTCGACTACAAAGAAGAAATTCACTCAACAACGCATAAATACAATAAAAACTGGAGAACTTGTACAATTACCACTGCATTGTCGATTTGAGCACGGGTTCCATCATGGTCACCGATGGAGTCTATGACAAAAAGCTCTCTAGTTGCATACTTTAGCACATAACACCACCAGTGGCCATTAAAGAGTGCTGGAAAGAAACACTACAATCCAAACAATACGAAGACATTTTCAACACGATTGACTAAAGTAAAGTTCTTGTAAATATAATGGGATACAAACTTACAAATTCACAAGACAATACGAGTTCCAACTCCAATGAATGATGAGGAAGACATAATTTGTAATCATGATGATCCCATGTTCTCCATTTAGACCTCTCCATAGTCATCTCATGAATGGTGTGGGTCTACAAACTCTCCAAAACTATATTATTAGCAAAAATATACCTATATTGACAGATAAAATATGAAAACAACTAAAACCATATCACATACCACTAACCAAGGAGTAAATAATAATCTATTCACACTTCCATGTACATTAAATTGGTCAATGGTCATCACGGTTGATGCAAACCACATAACCTACACAAGTAGAACAATTAATTATCTACAACAAACCATATGAAAATAATTGTCATACATTAAATATACCATGTTGTCGACTTGGGCCCTTGCTTTAAGTGAACGGATGTTGGTCTTAGTTAGCATTTGTCTACCAAAATCAACTACAACCCTAGTAAACAACAACAAATTCACATTAACATGTCCTTAATATAATACTAATGTACTTAAAAGATCACAAATTAAAAACAATAATCAAGCTACCTGACAGACTCCTTCGCACGGCCTTTGTTTGTCAGAAGCTTATACAAATTCCCAAAATCAAGACCAGTAAATCGTATGCTATAGTGAACATACAAACGAATCGGAGTAGGTATTGGACTCTCACAAGATGTTCCCACGTCAGCCACAGACCCTCCCTCATGACCCACACTATGTCCCTCTTGACCCGTGCTGGAATCTTCATGACCTACACTATATCCCTCTTGACCCCTCGAAAATAGTACTAAGTCCTGACACATGGTAGGCTCCTCTTGAACCATAGTAGGTTCATCGTCGTACATATAGGGTTCAGGCTCCCCCATATAGGGTTCAGGCTCCCCCATACTGGGTCCAGCCTCCCCCATACTGGGTCCAGCCTCCCCCATACTGGGTCCCTCCCTCCAGCAATTCATCATTTGCTCTCTCAACAAACGCATTTCTTCCTCAATGGAACCAATGCGCGCATAATTCATGTTTATTTTTTCTCTACATTCAACTTGTTGTGCCATGATCCCCTCCCAGTCTTGTGAGCATGGTATGTTTCCAGCCTCACTCTGTGTTGACCCTCCACCACGTACACACTGAAGTGCTTCCCGCACTATGTCCAAACCCGCCTCCTCATTTGTCACCGCCCAGTCCAAAACAACCTACAATATCCAATGGAAGTTTTTTAGGTAACCATTTGATGCCAACAATAATAATAAAACAGAATACATACACACCTCATTATATGAAAAAGCATTTTCAATTCTTGAAGACCTCATTGACATAGAAGGCCATTCCAAAAATCGTGGGAATGAACTCAGAGTACCCATCCCTACGTGTTGAACAACCCACAACTATTGAAAAAAACAAACTACATCAAACTTTAATTTCAATGAACAAAAATTAAACTGCAATGACATTACCAACCACCATGAACCCATATTTTACACTAACCTGCAAAACTGCAACACATCCGTACAAGTATAGCCCGTGAGCATTCCTTTGCTGATGAAAACTGTAAGAACATCTATCTAAACTACTAATTAACATAGAAAGGACCGCCCCACCCCAATTATATACATTAAGGTCCTCCAAACTATCTAACAAATTAAATGGATATGTAGAAACAGTCCTAGAAGTTCT
>Ga0209700_106249_pt1 | contig 18727 bp, 9 predicted proteins | sample SiratroredBW_FD_187528 | JGI IMG/M metagenome (GOLD analysis project Ga0209700, IMG submission 187528) | Root nodule microbial communities of legume samples collected from California, USA - Siratro red BW (SPAdes) (version 2) | ecosystem: Host-associated > Plants > Roots > Nodule | place: USA...
AACCACATTCCTAAGTTCTAGACCAAGCTTCAAATCTTCATGAATCTTCATGCTTTCCACATAAGATCATAGGTCTTGAACTTCTTCACACATGGTTGGCTTCATCAAATTACTGCAGCAGTCCACAGGTGCTAACATTGGGTTTGTCAGGCATGGTGTATTGCGGGACAATAACGCACTCTTTTAGAAAAAGCACAAAAGGTCATGGACGTTGTTCTCCTGATCCATCATATCTTCCATAGTATTCACTACCACGGTCAGATTTGACAGCTTTAATTTTCTTTCCAAGTTGGAGTTCAACTTCAGTTTTGAAAGACTTAAAAACGTCCAAGGATTGGGACTTCTCATGAATTAAATATAAGTACCCATAACGAGAGTAATCGTAATAAAATACTATTGTTCATTCCATGAAGCAATAGGAAAGGGACCACATATATCAGTATGTATTAGTTCTAAGACATCCTTTAAATCTAGGGGTTCAAGAATTCCATCCACCATAAGCCTCTGAATTCTCTGTTTAGAGATGTGGCCTAAACGCTTATGCCATAATGAGGCAGAATTCTCATTTAATTTTCGTTTTGTACCTCTTGAACTTGTTTGTAGTATTTCATTGCAGAAATTTAAATCAAGCTTATACAGATTATCAATTAAAAAACCGGAACAAATAATATTTGAGTTTTGGAAGAGACTAACTTTATTATTTCCGAAAGAACAATGATAACCAGATTTGTCCAAACGAGAAATAGAAACTAAATTCCGTCTAAACAACGGTACATAAAACGTCTGAAATAAATCCAAAAATAATCCTGTCGTAAAACATAATCTGAAGGTTCCTACAGCTCCTACTGCAACTTTATTGCCATCCGCCACATAGATGAATCCTTCAGCATCACTTGGTGGTCGGTTCCACAGGCAACCCTGCATAGTAACACTTATATGAGTAGTAGCTCCAGAATCTACCCATCAAGTGTCCATAGGGGCAAAACTTAAATTAACTTTAGAACAAACAAAAGCAAGAATCATACCCTTCTTTGCTCACCAAGCGGCATATTTGGTACAATTCTTTTTAACGTGTCATGTCTTCTTGCAAAAGAAACATGTTAAAACACCATTTTGTTTCTTTGTCTTTCTCTGCTGAGAAGGTGTAACTGCATTAGTCTCACGCTTTTTTTTTATGCTGATAGGACGAAGCCGAACACTTTCTTTATGTTGTTGTAACCTCTCTTCCTCTTGCACACAATGAGATATTAACTCATTCAAGGACCAAGTATCTTTTAGAGTATTATAACTCACTTTGAATTGCCCAAAGTGTGTAGGAAGAGAAATCAAAATCAAATGCACAAGCAAGTCCTCAGACAACTCTAACTTTAGTGCTTTCAATTTTGAAGCAAGATGAGACATTTCCATAATGTACTCCCCTATGTTCCCTTTTCTTTTATAGCTCATAGAGACAAGTTTACTCAAAAGATTACTTTCCTCTGCCTTTTCATTTTTGGCAAAGAATTGTTGAACGTCCTCTAGGAATTTTTTAGCATTGCTATCTTCAGTAATAGAGTCCCGAAATGCTTCAGGAATAGAGCCTTTCATAATCATTACACTCATTCGATTGGATCGCTCCCATTTCTCTATTTTAGCCTCATTAGCATTTTCTTCAGTACCAATGGGTTTGTCTTGCCGAATAGCTATGTCCAAATCCATACAACCAAGGACAATCTCTACGGTATCTTTCCAAACTTTGAAGTTTGTACCATTTAGCATAGGGATGCTGCTAACTTGAGCAGAAACATTGGCAGTTGAAGCTGAAGCAACAACAACTGTATCCATAAAATATTAATAATAATAATATTGTTAGTAAGAATAATGGGAAAATTGTACCAAGATACCTATAACAACATTAATTTTTAATCTTTGGATAGAAAAATTAACTGTAAGTGGTACTCTCATTGCAGTAATCAAATATTGTCAAAATCCTGTCAAACATTAAGCCTTTCTTTGGACTGACTCAATGTTCACATGGAACCTTGAGAATTTGCAACCTATTTATTTACTGCATACATTTTCCATCAATTTGCCAAACAATAATCTTTCTTTGGGCCGACTAGTGCTTACATAATTAGATAAAAATAAATAAATATATATAAACTGAAGGTTCAATGTTTATTATTTGGCCAAACAATAAACTTCCTTTGGGTCGTTTATTATTCGCATAAATAATAAGCATTACAAAAGAAAACTTCAATGTTTATTATTTGGCCAGACAACAAACTTCTTTTGGGTCGTTTATTATCCGCATAAATAATAAGCATTAAAAGAAATTGTATATGAGCAGCGGATATAACAATGGAAATAAAGACTTGGATATGTGAATCGTATTCAAGGTCAAACATATTACAGATGCTTTTCAGGGCAATTAACCAGCAAAATTATTATGTATATCATACCAACAATTCATATGAATTACCAAAATTGAAACATACAGAAACCAAGGCCACAATTCAATAAAACGAATTATATAATATAAGACAAAGACATAAACATCAAATAGAATTATGTGTTTCTATCCTTTAATTCCAAACAGGTATAACAACAACATAATTTAATCCAATGATAAAACTTTATTCCCAATAATTTAACATGAAGGAGGCTCGGCTACCACTTGATAGAAAATTACAGAATAAATGTTCTGAATAATGAATTTAACCCATCATGTTAAATTATTGAGAGTCAGAATTCAATAGAGGAGTCACATACTTGAATCCTTGATTGAAGATAGAATACTCGATAGGGTTATGATCTTCCTCAACCAAAATCTTCCTTATTCCTCTTGCTAGACTTTAGAGTGACTCTTTTGACGGGGTAAAAGACGAAAAAGTTTGTGATTTTGGTATATCGGGGACCAACCCTTTACCTCCCTTATTCTGATAACTAACCTTTCAGAAAATGATTCCCATTAAACCAATTAATCTGAGAAATTAAGGGGGTCCCTAAAACTATGTTAAATGACTCATTAAAATCATCTTAATGACGAATGATTTCGAACGTTAAGGAAATCAACAGCTAATATGATTTTATAAATAAATAAATATATATAAATATATAGTCTAAAATTAGACTAAGGAAATATAACTTCCTAACAATTGTTGCTTTATGTTCTGTTTTAGCTTTGTTTTTAGGGAAACAAATATGATTCTAAAAAGTGCGAAATACTATATGTTAGAACCAAATGACAGTTTCCAAATAAACATAACCATGCAACTGTTAATTTTGACAACTTAGTTGTGACATTATTGTTTTTTATATATATACTGAATTGTTTGTTTTTGTTGAGTATGATGGCATGTTAAGAGTTACAAAATGTTTTGCGATAGTTTGAGAGAGGTTTTGTGGTTGCTTATGCACGATGAATTAAGAATAAGTTTCTAAAGCGTAAGTTACAAAATAAGTAACATATATGTATAATTTGAATTTAGTGAAATTTTTGATCCATGAGTAAATAATGAGATTTATGTTGATGATTTCAAAAGATATATTAGGATACAGTTAACAGAAGGTTAGTGTGGTATATATTTATTCTTCTTTTGGATAGACTATTATGGGAATAAGTTATTTCCTTTATATATGAGTCACTACTAGCTCTTACTTATAAGATTTGTTCCTTCAACTTTTTAATTCCGACTTAATTATCTTTATTCAATTTATAACTCAACAATTAGTTTGATGATGTGAAAATGAATTTAAAATTTTGAAAACAAAGATAAAGTTTTACCGTAAGCAAACCAATAATATTTAGATTTCTTAATTAAATTAATTCATCATAAACTTTTTAAATTGAGTAAAATTTTGTATACATCTTGATTTAAATATATACAAGTCATTCTACGATAATTTTCTTTTAATTTAAAGTAATTATTATTAAAAATCATAACATTTTGACAAATAGTTTTGAGTGCTTCACTTATAACATTGTATTTTATTTTTCATCTTGCAAAATTTGTAATCATTGTTTTAAGTCCTTATAAAATGAGAAGATTTTAGTTTTTAGCCAATTTAAAGTATTTTTCTTTACAACTTTTATGCTCCAAAAGTTTAAATCATATGTTTTTCTAATATTCATTTTAAGATAAATAAATAACATTAGTTTGCATACTTGGAAATGTTTTTTTTTTAACAGATATCAAATCATAAATTTATATCAAACACAATTACATGCTCCTTAAAATTCTCAAATCACCTTTCATTAAATAGTTATTAAGTGTTAGAGGTAATATTTTATAAAAGAACGGCTATTTTTATATTACAGAAACTGAAAACAAACACACACCTTATATATATAACGAAAATAAAAAAAAAAGTATATTATTTTTCAATGACTATAAACCTGTACAAGTCTAAAAATGTAATCAAATAATTAAAATCAAATTCCTCCCCTCTTTTTCTTTTTTACATTCCACACCTTCGCGCTTGCATCATTATAGTTGGCCTCCTAAGGACCTTAGAAGCCCAAAAATTGAGTCGTAAGTTCTTGGCCCAATCATGTTTGCTTAGTATTTTATCAACCGGTTTTGCTTCGTGCACTTCATAATTACAAACTGCACTCTAAACTGAATAAAATATCATCTCTTGCTGCACCACGCCGACCTCCAACTACACCTCTTTTCTCTATTGTCGCTGCACTTTTTGAGAGGATAAAAAAAGAAAAGAAAAAAAACAAAGAGAGAGTTATTTGAGAAAACTCTTTTCAAAAGATATATTATATACGTTCTGAAAAGCTTCTTCCAGAAATTTTAATCTAAAAATTCTATTCTGAAATGCATTTTATATATTTTAGAAAATGTAATCTGGAAAGTATCTCATGATCTAAAAATTCTATTTTAGAAAGTTCGTTCTAAAATACAATTCATATGTTCTGGAAATCTTATTTCAAAAATCTTATTCTGCAAATTCTATTTCAAAAGTCATATTTCAGAAATTTTAGAATTTTTGTTGCCGAAGATTTTAGCAACAGGGAATCCCATAATCACCTTTCTCAAGAATAAAATAGTTATTTTGATAATTATGAGGTAAAGTTTGAAGTTCAAAATTATAGGGGTGTGGGAAGAACAAAGCCTTTATTTAACTTAGTCTTTTCAGGTCCTTTGCGAATTGGTTAAAAATAAATAAATGAAGCGAATTTAATGAATTTAACCTGTTTGGCTTTGATATTTTTCGCGGACAGAATCTAAAAGCCTTAGAAGTCAAAATCGTAACTTACACTAGAATATATTTGAGAATATGTAAAGAGAACATACCCTTGAATATTATTTTCAAGATCATGCACGTAACTTGGTGATACCAATATTCTCTTTAAAGAAGAGTTCCTGTTTCAGGACAATTTTATATTTCTAGTTCTAGGTCTTTCTAAATCCAAGGTTAAAATAATCAATGATATGGACGCAACTAATTAACATGTTCAATCCAAAATTGAATATTATGCCACTACTTTAATTTAATCATTAATACAAACAATCATTAGTCAGACCTCCATGAAGTCTTAAAATACTGAAGAATTATATATAAACAAATATAAGGTTGAAATTTGTAAAAGCCTAATAAGATAGAAACATCGTAGAGAAAATGACAGTTTCGCTTTTATAGTCAGTTTGCACGAAACATGGTACTATACACAGAATTTGATCACGCATTTGGTTACGTTTTTAGCCACGCCTATCAACCTCACACGTTTTCCTTTTTTTCAGTCTTTTGGGAACTTTCTTTCTCTTTAATTTTTTCCCACTTTGTTTGATTGGGTTTCACTTTTCTTGTAACCCTAAACAGAAGAAAAATAGATTATATTGTGTCGTAAGATCAAGGTTGGGGTTTAGATTCAAACTTTTTCAAGATGTATAATTAATTATAGATATTTAAGATTAATTTTAGAATTTGTGGAGGTAGCAAATTCAGAGGTATTAATGAGTAGGATTGGATTTTGATATGTTAGACTTGTTCAAAATAATTTTGGTTGGATAGACTTAATGTCATTCTTCTATTAGACTTGATTAAACTAACATTAAATAATAGATTAAATTTGGATAATGATTACTTATAAAATAAAAGTTACTTTACAATTTTAAAAATTACTTATTTTCCTTTGTCAGATCTAACTTTCAAGTAGTTATCTTATATGTGCATTTTGATTGAATAATATATTTAAATAAATTAAACTAAAACTTAACTTAAAAATTTAAAAGATATAATATATTATATTAATAGGTTGGGTTAGATTTATGGATTTTAACACTAAAATCCAATGCTCAACTCAAATAACAACGAGTTTATTTAAATTTGGCTGATCCAACACTAAAAGAACTTCAATCTAAAATCTTGAATTATGTTTAGCAATTTTTGTACGGATTAATTAAATTTGTTTAAAAATAGAAGAGCATGAAATTTAAATATTCTATTAGTTAAGTTAAAAAAAAAATATATAAATAGAAAATTTAACTATTTCAATTTCATTTTATAAAAAGTATCATTTTACTAAAACAAATTTATTTGTTTCTTTCTAGTTTTTTAGAGAAATTTGTTTACTCTTTTCAAGATCTGAGTCTGTTCTAATGACACTAGCAGAAAGAAGAACATAACTTACTAATCAATTGTTCTATTTACATTAAGTTTTTTTTTTTTTCCGCTTTTTCTTCGATTGGTTGTATGTTAGGTGGTTTGCATGCCTAGGAATGTATGTTTGCATGTGAAATTATGAGCAAAGATAAATCTTTGTAGCTTATGGTATGTTATAGCTTTGAGCTTCTTGTGTTAAACCAGGACTTATTAGACCTTTCTTTGAAGTAGCTATAATTTGACGTAAGGGAGAGTTGATTAAGCTTACTTCATTTTAGTTGAGTTAACATTTTTGGTAGGAGTTTACAATGTCAGAATATATTATATCGATAGTTGTTAAAAATAAAAGGTGTTTGCTTTGATATTGAAGTTTGGATCACTAATTAATTGAGTTAAGAAACTGGAGAGGCATGTTTGATGTACTGTGTTTACTTTTAGTTTAGATTTGAGTTCTTTACTGATCAATTAGAGATACAACTGTGTATCCATGTAATGTCATGTAAAGTAGGTATAGATGGAAGTTTGACTTGTTTTGGTTGAAATCATTTTAGCTGATTACATTGTATTGATTTGAAAGCTTTAAGATGGGTTGTAAAATTTTAAAATTGTTTGGTTTATGAGTTTATAGTGGCTATGTTGAGTAAGATTAGATTTAGAAAATTTCAAGTTGGAATAGTTGTAAGTCACAACTTTGAAGATGTTAGAAACTATGTTATAATTAATTTAATCTATGATTTTTAAAACGTAAGATATTATGTTGAAATGCATATGACATATTGTTATTGGCTTAGTCTTTATTCATAACTAACCATTTAGAGTTAGAGAAAATATTTTAAATTAGAAATGTTATATGGATGTTATAACTTGTAAAACAGGTATACTATTAAGTTTGAATGATGTTCAATTGATTGAGAATGGTAAAGGTGTTAGTCTCTAATAAAATTTATTTGATACTGTCTTCCAGAAAACGCAATAGATATTTTTTCTTGGTGAATATTCTTTGTTATATAGATCCATGTGTGGTCTATATTTATATATGATCACATGTTTGATGAATGTATTTGATAAATGAATAATAGGACAAGATGTTTATGATCTTGTTGTTATGGAAAATTTAAATAAAGTTGTTTTATATTATCAATATCTTGTATTCCAAATAGCTTGTAATGTGGTAACAAACTATGATTGTAAAGTGTACATGTGTATATGCATGTGCAGGTTTATGAGTTGTACTTGGAAGGGATTAGTTTATTAGATCATATATGTTTTGGAAGAATGTATATATTTTGTTTAAAATTTATTTTGAATTATTGAAAGTTTTATGAGCTCTTTGTTGGATAAATAATATATTATAGCTTTTTGTAAAGGTGTTACATTTTGATATCAACACAGTTCTTTACCTAAGTTAGACTTGAAAGGATGGGTTTTTCATATGTATGGATTAGATAAAGTATTTAGTTGGATGGTTATTTTTGAATGAAAATAAAAGTAATAAGAAATAAAAAAAAATTATAAAGTAGTGAGGGTGCACACTCAAAATTGAAAAGATAATTTTCTATCTCAATTATATTTTAGAATACATTTTAAAGGTGTATTTTGAATGATTATTTCTATATTGTATGTTGCTAGATGTTGAAAACAAGTTTGATTCTAGTGAGACACACTCCTTTGTATTAAGTGTTTGCACGCAGACTTTGAAATTGTTAATCAGAAAGTTTCTTTTCTAAATAACAGTTTTTACATCAACACTTGTTTTGGGGATAACATTCTTAATTCATGTAGGTTGTTTAATTATTGTGAATGGATGTCAATTCCAAGTAAATTAGGTATGTTTACCTTGGAAAGATATAGTTTTTATCATAGAGATTCTTAGGTATTCAAGTGTGAGTCTAAGTCCCACATTGGGTAGGAATGAAAAAGTTGAGCAATATATAAGAAAGAAGACCCACAAACCTAATGCCTTAAGGTTTTGGGTTGGAGGTGGTGTCATTCTCTTATATGGGTTGACTCTTGTCTCATTCTTGTGAGATTTCCCCGGCTTCCCCCCTCGGATTCTCCTAGCAAGTGGTATCAGAGCTGATGGTTTACGGCTTGGGTGACCTTGTATCGAAAGTCTTCTTGACGGAGGTTTCAGGCAAGCTTGTCCCGTATAAGTGTGTGAACGGCGGTACAAGTAAGGGGTTGTTTGCTTACCCGCTCGAGGGGGAGTGTATCAATGTGGAGGAGAGACTCTCACTTGAAGGGAAGATTGTTAGGTATTCAAGTGTGAGTCTAAGTCCGACATTGGGTAGGAATGAGAAAGTTGACCAATATATAAGAAAGAAGACCCACAAACCTAATGCCTTAAGGTTTTTGGTTGGAGGTGGTGTCATTCCCTTATATGGGTTGACTCTTGTCTCATTCTTATGAGATCTCCTTGGTTTTCCCTCTTGGATTCTCCCAGCAGAGATGGATTGATAATCTACCAATCACATTCTTATATATTAGTGGTTAAAGAAGATGGTTTCTTCTTATCAAGATTAGGTGAAGTTGGTATCCACACAACGAGTTTGGAGAGAAAATGTGAAGTTTAAGGTATCGGTGGTGTAAGTATTCATGAATGTATTCCTTGAAAAAATTCCGAGGTTATTTCTAAGAAGAGAAACAGAGTTTTCCATAGGTTTGATTTTGGATGCAAGTCTATACCTATCACTCATTATGGAATGGCTACAACAAATTTAAGTAGTTGACAAAAAAAAATTGAAGAATTTCTGAAAAAAAGGAAGTTCATATATTCCAGTGTATCTTTATGGAGAGCTCGTATGTTCTTGACAAAGAAAAATGGCGGTTCCTCTAGGTTATGTATAAATTATAGACAACTGAATAAGTTGAGTATGAAGGACAAATATCTCTTATATAATAGTGATGATTTGTTAGATTGAGTGCACAAAATAATTTTGTTCTACAATATAAAATTAAGATTCCAGTATCATAATGTTTTGGTGAAAGATGAAGATATACAAAACGGGAACTTATTGATGAGTATATTTTTATTCACACTTAGAGTATTTAACCTTGTCTTTCTTAGACCATAATTGAGAATAAATTCATTGTTTTAAATAAGATTTACTCAATCAGGATTAACTGGACCTTAATTGAGATTATTGGTTAAACTTGGATTTTAAGCATATTCTCATACTTTTCTTGTTTATAATTATTTGCAGATATTCTATGGGCTCAAAATCTAATCAAATCTTTTGCCAAGATATTATTCAGATTTTCTATAAAGATGATCCTCTGCAATTCTTATTTGATTTAGAGCAAATCTCCTTCAAATATTATGTAATGTCTTCTACAGCAAATTCAATTATTATGAGCTGCTATCTGGAACAAGATTTGGAAACAAAATATTTGAAAGAAATTAGGAGATGGAAAATCTACAACTTTAATGGAAAGAAGATGTTTACAAAATCAATCTGTGATACATTAGGAAACATCATATAATTGCAAGGACAATATATGAGAATTAAATCTGAGTTAATTTCTTAAAAAAAAAGATTATAAATAGATGTTGGAGAAGACATGAAGGTCAGACACACCGCTGCATAGCATAAACTCTAGTTTTATGTTCTTTTGTATTTTAGTCATGCTCATGGAAGGCTAAACTCTTTTGGATTGATTCTCTTGTGATTTCATCATGAATTATGAGATTTCTATTTAATAAAGTTTTGTTCTTTACATTCTCTATAACAATTGTGCTATATTGTTGGTCTTTTTGAAATCTATTTATGGAAAAGTATTTTGTTTTTGAACGCTTGTTGAGAATTCAATTTTTTCCTTTAATTAGAGTTCTTAGTTAATTCGCTTAGTCTTAATGAATTTTTTGTACGCTTAATCAAGAGATAAAAAATATACATCTCATTGAGTATACACTTGGAGACGAGATGAGATATTGAATATATTAGTAGATGCTTGTTTTGCTAATAAGATTTTGTTGAATTTGATTGACGCTTGTTTGATTATGTTCAACTCTATGAGGATAATAATCTTAACAAAATCAAGGAAGAATTTGTTGTGAAAGAACTTGAAAGTCAACCTATTCTCTTTATTATTCTTAAATCATCTATTTTAATTTCTTACTCAACAATCTCAAGCCTCCCTCTTTAATTCAGTGTAATTACTAACTTCCTTTGCTGCAGATAAATTTTGAATATTGATTGTCTAAATTTACTATTGGATTCGTTGGGCTTAACTTTCCCCTATCTATACTATCATCTCTTTAGTGTTAAACGATCTAGCCTTACGTTAGGCGATCAACACTAGAACTCTTTTAATTTGCTCATGAAATGTCATCGATCAAATTTGGCATCGTTGTCGGGGAATCGAATTTGAGTTTGCTTTTCAGGTTCCTTATTTATCTACATTTTTCAATTTATTGTTTTCATTTGCTTAATTTTTTTTAGCATTTTTAACTTTTTTTTTGTTAAGTTATATTCAATTTGTTTATTTTATGGTTTTATATCTTAATTGATTTTATTTTGATTTGCATATTTTATTTCTATCTTTAATTATTGTTTTTATCTTTATTTTTAATTTTGTTGTTTCTATTTTGATTCTAACTTTCTTTTATTATTTTTAATTTCTATTTCTTCTATTTGTTTTGAATAATTTTAATTTCAATTTTATCTTCATTCTTTTTGTTATCTTAATGTCAATTTAAATTTTAATTTTGTCAAAAAAATAACTATTTGCTTTAAGGAAAATTTGTGAAAGTGATCTTTTTGTTATCTTAATGTCAATTTAAATTTAAATTTTGTCAGAAAAAAATTATTTACTTTAAGGAAAATTTGTGAAAGTGAGCTGGGAAAGACTCTGCCTAGGAAAAACTTGGTACTTAAGAATGTTCACTTATGACTCGCCTCTCTTTCCTGGGAGTTTACTTGGAAAACTTTCAACATCTTTTCTTTAAAAAAAAAATAAGATAGAGAGAATTTTTTTTAAAGCATATACTTTTCCTATGCAAAAACGTCTAATTTCTTTAAATCTTCTGATTTGTTGTAAATATGGATTCAACCTATATGATTAACCAACTTTCATGTTATTCTTCATAATGAAATAATTATGGAATGCAATGTGAGTCTTATGAGTCATATTCCCAGTCTTATGAACCATGTTTTCAACACTTACCACAATATTATGAGCCCTATTTTCCACAGTCACTGCAACCTTATGAACCATATCAGCCTTATGACCCATATTTTCAACAACCACCACATCCTTATGAGCCATGTGTTCAACAACCTTATTGTAATGACTCTGACCAAAGTCAACCATCTTTAGTAGAACTTATGAGGCAATATTGTGAAAGTTCAATAAGATCTCAATTATGTTTGCAAGTTTGTATCGATAAACTAGAAGAGATTGTCTCACAACAAAAGAAAACTTCTGAAGACATGGGAGATTGCACTATGACTGAAACTTTTGTTGGGCAAGATTTAAATTCACTTCATGATCCTAGTTTAGATCTTGAGTTAACAAAATTTTCAGAACTTGATACAGGTTGTACTTATGATTCTAATATGTGTGATGAGATTAATTCTTCCATACCTCTAGGTACAAACCTCCTCCCAAACATAGACTCTCTTCTTGGTATATATCATTTTCCACATAAGTAGATTACAAAAGTTGTTGACACACTTACTATTTTTGGTAATGATGATTTATTTGAATATTTTGATTTTTCTGAACTATCTAGCGTTAATAAGACTTTCTTTTGTGACTCATGTACTAGTTCATCTATCTGCAAAATATGTGTAGAGATAGACAAATGTATAACTTGTGATGTAGACACTGATAATATACATCAGGTTTGACTAGTGAATCAGAATTAAAAACTGCAACCATGACAACTACTCTTAAAGCTAACGCAGTTGATTTGTAGGTTGCTGAAATTTCTGAATCAATATCATCTATAAAACTACCACTGAAGGAGTTGGAACCAATCTTAATCCCTATTTTAATTGATTCTAGCACTAACTACACTTGTGATTTATGTTGCGATTTATCTGTATGTAGAACATGTGCTTATGTGAATCAGTTTCCAACCATTGATTATGCAGATTGTGATGTGGGGTCTGATATGGATATATCAGTAGAGTTACTTGAATTAGAATTGTAAGCAACCATTGTTAGTTGTTTATGTGGATAATGACAACTTAGCAGAAGATGACATTGATTTTACATATCCAAGCTTTCGTAGGCGTCCTTCTGCCTAACCACCACCCTGTCCTGAGGCTATACCTAGTCCATTACCTACCACACTTAGACCGTCTGCCACAACTAAACCTCATAGTCAACCCTTCCACCGCCATCCTACTCAACTTGCACCAACTTCACCTCCACTTGAGTATAACTTTTCCGTCATCACCAACCAACTAGCACACCCTTTTCCACCCTAAGACATTCCCTTACCAGATAACCCCATTAGATTGTCTACAGTGTACGAGCCACTCACCCAAAAGTACTATTCATACCTAACCATTCATTCATGGAACCTTCTCCATCCTCACTACATTCGTCCACCTGGCCTCTACATAGTACACCTTGCTGAACGAAAGTTCTTGACAACAATTGTTCTCTATAATTCATTGTCTACACTAAGGTTCTGTATGTCTTGTTTAGATCGTCCATGTGATATCATTTTAGCACCACTTTATACGAAGGACCTTGGATTTTACTGTAGAGGAGATGGTTGAGGAGATTAGCTACAATTCTTCCTGTCCCTCAAGCTTGACGAGGGAGTTTTTCTATTCCTACTTTTTATATTACATGTTTATTTGATTGTTTTTACATTGAGGACAACGTCTACTTTAAGTGTGGGAGAGGAAATTTATAGTTTAGGAACTATTTTTCTTTCTTGTACTGCTTTTACCTTCTTATTGTAATTTCAATTTTGTTTTCATTTTACACTTTATTTTGTTTCTCAAATTGTTTAAGGAAAAATTGTGAAAGTGATATAGGAAAGACTCTAGCTAGGAAAGACTTGGTACTTAAAAAAGTCCAATTGTGACTTATCTCTCTCTCCTGGAAGTTTACTTAGTGAACTTTCAATATCTTTTCTTTAAAAATAAATAAATAAATAATCTTCTATTTTTCATTGCATAATAAAAAGATTTTCTGCATATTTTCAGTAGATTTGAAGGAATGTCTAGTGGTTGGTAGTTTTGTAATTATGGAAAAATTGGATTCTTGATTGGTGTTATTTGAATTCTCTGTAAATTGCTAAATAAGTTGGTTTTGAAAATTATTAGGTTGAATCTTTTGTCCCTAGTGAGATTTTGAGCCTTTTTAATAGACCGTCTAAATGTCTGTCTAATGTTCTTTCTAGTGTGTTTTCATTCATGTCTGCTTATACTCTAGAACTTAACTTGATTTTCTGTTCTACAACTATGTTTACATGCATAAATTGATATGATTGAGACGTTCTTTGTTTAAAGAAGCCACTTAGCCATATTAGCCTACCCTTATGATAAATCGTTTGTTTACCCCTTTGAGCTTGTAGCCTTTTCTTGTTTTTAACCCTCATTACAAACCTTAAAAAATATATATATGTCCCTATCATAGAAGATAGAGGAGTTTTGGAATCATTTTGGGAATAGATTCTTGAATAAATGTGGGTAATTCATTAATTTATCTCCTTATTTGAAAAAAAAAAGGAGAAGAAAAAAAAAAGAAATAATTGTAGATTGCCTAATATACATGTTAGTCATCTACTGTATGAAAAGAAATAGAAAAAATATGAAGTTCTAATATGAAAAGAGGAGTTGATTGTAATTTGAAGATGTTCTCTACTTACATTTATTTTTAGATTTATTCCCCATTACTCCTTTGTTTTTCCATGGTTTCAACCCTATCTTTTTCCCTCTCATTTTACCTACCTTTACCTTGGCCCCATTACATCCCTTAAAAAGTCCTCTTGATCTTTATGTGCATGTTATTCAATTATTGTGGATATTAGAGTTTTGTTAAGATTATAGTAGTGTTTGCTTGCATGAGTGCTGAGTGTATATACAAACCTAAACACTTGAGAGTTGGAGAGTTATTTTGAAAACATTTTATCATTGTTGATTCATCCATTTAATTTAAATTACCTTGTTTATTGAGATATAGAGTTTTCCATTCACACTTTTCTTGATTCCTTGATTTTCGGAAGGTTGTATTTTGCTAGCTCATGTACATTCCTTGAGTCTATTGTTGATTTGCTATAAATCTTCTTTTGTGTTTATTTTCCTTTCTGTTGATCACTAGTGTTTTGCCCCAGAGTGCAAAAGAATAAGTGTGGGGGTATTTGATGAGTATATTTTTATTCACACTTAGAGTATTGAACCTTGCCTTTCTTAGACTGTAATTGAGAATAAATTCATTATTTTAAATAAGATTTACTCAATCAAGATTAACTGGACCTTAATTGAGATTATTGGTTAAACTTGGATTTTAAGCATATTTTCTTACTTTTCTTGTTTATAATTATTTGCAGATATTCTATGGGCTCCAAATCTAATCAAATCTTCTGTCAAGATATTATTCAGATTTTTTATAAAGATGATCCTATGCAATTCTTACTTGATTTAGAGCAAATCTCCTTCAAATATTTAGTAATGTCTTTTGTAGCAAATTCAATTATTATGAGCTGATATCTGGAACAGGATTTGGAAACAAAATATTTGAAAGAAATTGGGAGATGGAAAATCTACAACTTTACTGGAAAGATGTTTACAAAATCAATTTGTGACATATAAGGAAACATCATATAATTGCAAGGACAATATCTGAGAATTAAATCTGAGTTAATTTCTTGAAAAAGAAAAGAGATTATAAATAGATGTTGGAGAAGACATGAAGGACAAACACAATGCTGCATAGCATAAACTCTATTTTTATTTTCTTTTGTATTTTAGTCATCCTCATGGAAGGCTAAACTCCTTTGGATTGATTCTCTTGTGATTTCACGATGAATTCTGAGGTTTTTATTTAATAAATTCTTGTTCTTTACATTCTCTATAACAGTTGTGCTATATTGTTGGTCTTTTTGAAATCTTTTATTGGAAAAGTATTTTATTTTTGAATGCTTGTTGAGAATTCAATGGTTTTTCCTTTAATTAGAGTTCTTGGTTAATTCACTTAGTCTTAATCAATTTCTTGTGCGCTTGGTCAAGAGATAAAAAATATAATCTCATTGAGTGTACACTTGGAGACGAGATGAGATATGTTTTGCTAATAAGATTTTGTTGAAATTGATTGACGCTTGTTTGATTAAGTTCAACTCTGTGAGGAGAATTGAAGGATAATAATCTTAAGAAAACATATTCTCTTTATTATTTCTAAATCATCTATTTTAATTTCCTGCTCAACAATGTCGAACCTCCCTCTTTAATTTACTGTTATTACCAACTTCCTTTGTTACAGATAAATTTTGAATATTGATTGATTGAGTTTACTATTGGATTCGTTGGGAGACGACTTGGGATTAACTTTCCCCTATCTATACTATCATCTCTTTGGAGTTAAACGGTCTAGCATTATGTTAGGCGATCAACACTGGAACTCTTTTAATTTGCTCGTGAAACGACAATGATCACTTATGATCTAGTTGTGGGCATGTTGAGTATGTTCTTATGCCTTTTGGAGTGACCAATTTTTCAGCCACATTCATGAACTTCATAAATAGAATCTTTAGATCTTTATTAAATAACATTGTTGTTGTCTTCATAGATTATACGTATTTATTTTTAAGAGTTATGAAGAACATTATGGACATTATTCAGAGTTCAAGGAAGATTTAAACAATTATTTCTAAAAATGTCAAATTGTAAATAAAGTTTTTGAAGTTGAATAAGAAGTTGGCTAGTTGTTCAGTTTTGGTAGTTCCAAAGCTAGAATAATCCATTTTAAGTTTATGTGACGCATCATACCAAGAATTGGGTGATATAGTGATGTAGGAAAAAAAGGTTGTGACTTACACTTTTATATAGCTAAGTTTATGATGAAAATTATCCTACCTGTGGTCTTTTTAGATTCAAAGGCTAAATTTCTGTCTAGGAATTAGATACTTTTCTATAGTTCATTAGTATGTATATTTTAATCACATTACATATATTTCTTGAAATTTTGGCTGATTGCAATTTGCATTGATCTTCTAGTGCATATTTGATTGTGATTGATTAAACATTACTACTTTCATTTCATATTATCTGAAGACCAATGCAAAATGTTACTAAAATTTTATAAATTATAACTGATATTGATTAAAATTGTGTATGATGAAACAATAAAAAATTAATCTTTTTGAATGGGATAGTGTCACACCCTATTCCTTTTTTTTAAGGAAAAAGAGATAGATATGCATGCATAGACCAAGTTCTCATGTATGTAGTAATGGATGAATTCAAGTTAAATCATTGAGGTGTACAAGAATGATGTTCAAGAGGTTTAGCACCAGTGGGTTGCTGTGATGATTTGATGAAGCCAACCAAGTGAAGAAGTTCAAGACCATCTGATCATATGTGGAATGCATGAAGATTTTATGAAGAATGAAGAATTTGGTGTAGAACCTAGGATTGTGTGTTGTGGGATAAGTTTGAGTTCAAATCGGTGATGCATGCAATCTTAATCAAGGATAAGCTCCATAAAGTATTTTCTGAATTAACAAAAGATTTGAGAAATCAATTAAATCAGAAATTACATTTTGATTAACTGTTTTAACTAACTCGAGAAAAATAATCGACTGTTTACCAAAAGAATCGATTGAAATTTTAAGACAGTTGTCTAAAAATATTTGGCACATTTTTTGAAAAAATAATTGGAAATCATTCTAAACTTTTTTGAGCACGAACATTGTGTTTTCCAAGAGAGAAAAAGCGCCTTTGTGTCTAGTGATCAAGATCAATCAATCGTTTTCATCAAGAACTGTTTTCTCGAACTACTACTAGAGCTTTGAAGTTGACTGAGACAGTTTTATCACTAATATGATCATCAGACTAAGCCTTCTATACCCTTTCTTCATTGCTGTTGTAATCTGTTGTATGTAAGTGCTTATTTTGCTGAGTTTGTAATAATTTTTTCACTGTATTGAAGTTTATTCTATTGTGAGTTACCTCAGTTGGTAATTCTGTTTGTACAGTGGGTTCTATACAGGTTGTAACTTGCTGAGGGGATTAGCAAGAGGTTTTTTGGAATATACAGTAGAGTCTGTATAGTTCTGGGTTCTGCTCTAGGTTTAGTAGATTGTTTGTTGTGGGGAGCAGTGTTTACATGCGGGGAGCAAGTTGTTGCTTTCCTATAAACTGATCTAGTTTGATCTTTTTGTAGTTATCGCAACTGACGGATCACGACAGGCGTCTTAAATTTATTTTTTTTAAATATTTAAATTGAAAAATGGAGTCACCACTATAACTTTTTAATGAAAAACTATAAAAAAAAATCAAAAATAAAAATGCCTACGAACCAGATTCAAGATTCGGGAGTCGTTTACGTGTGGGGGAGGTGTCAACACACCACAATACCCGTCCTAAGACAGTACCTCTAATTAAATAAATAGAAATAAGTGCGGTTTTACAAAATGTTATTTTTTCCAAAACAAAAATTACAAAAATAAATATATATTTACAAAAAATTGAAGACAAAGAATTAACAATAAATAAATAAATAATAACAAAGACAAATTTTATTTTTTAATTTTTTGAACCCGACAAGGATTGACCTTGGTCCTACGTATTTTCAAAGGAAAATCAGGGATGACGTAGTTCTAATTTGAAAATAGTTTAAGAATGTGTTTAATATATTTTTTTGCAATTTTGAGATTATATTAATTAATTAATTTTTTATTTTATTTTATTTTTGAAATTTTTTTTTATGTTTTAGAAAATGTTTGATTATTTTTTTTATATTTTTTTCAAAATTTAGATATTTTTTTAATTTTTTGAAGGATTTTATATTTTTTATTGTTATTTTTGAAAATATTTTTTAATTCTAAAACCCCTTTTTCTATTTCTTAATTATTTTATATTTTATATTAGAAAGCTTCTTTTTTTTACATTTTATATATATATATATATATATATATATATATATATATATATATATATTTTTTTTT
>Ga0209700_106250_pt1 | contig 18725 bp, 6 predicted proteins | sample SiratroredBW_FD_187528 | JGI IMG/M metagenome (GOLD analysis project Ga0209700, IMG submission 187528) | Root nodule microbial communities of legume samples collected from California, USA - Siratro red BW (SPAdes) (version 2) | ecosystem: Host-associated > Plants > Roots > Nodule | place: USA...
TTTTTTTTCTCTTTTTTTTTTTTTTTCTTTTCAACTCTTACCTCTACTTTTTCTCTTCGATTATGTCATCGTTTCTCATCTTTTTTATTTATTAATAAATTCCACCAATTAGAAGGTTAATAAGAATAAAGTGCATCTAAGTATGCTCTCTTTTTTATTTAAAATCTTATTTTTCTTAATTCTTTGACCCTACATTGAATATCTCGTAGTTTTACTGACTTTATATGTGAATTTCTCATAATTTTACCAGCTGTATTAATTAAGAATAGTTACATCCTGACTTTGTTCATTTTTTTTATTTGTGTTTTTGTTCATTTAGCGATGTTCATTAGGTTCCTAAAAGTTTTAGTGTAATTTGTGATCTCTTTTGTATATTGTTTGGGACACAACCAGCTATTAAGTAAGAAAAATATTTTAAAATTATAAATGAAATTTATATAGATTATAGGACAATTATTCAACATTATTTGGTACTGGAATGATTAAATTGGTGCCTTGAGATGTTTATATTTGAACTTGATATTGGTTTGGGATGGTTAATTTTTTTTATACTAGTTATAGTGGGCAAAGTATGTATTAAATGTATGTAAATATACATTTGAAACTTATTGGAATAGATCAAATACTTAGTTTGGATTTGGAATATATTTGAGTGAATTTTGAAAAAGTCATGGTTATGCATAATACACCCAACAATACTAACATTCAAAGAGTAAATTATCAATTCCAAATATATTTCAAGTACCAAATAATGATTCTCTTAATTCACTCACTAAATGTTAATTCGTCTATTCAAATATAAACTTGAGAATAATAAGTTAATTTATAATTTAAATCTGTTAAGAGAATTATATTTGTCAAATACATTTGTTATATTTTAAGAAGAATGTTGTATTTAATATTATGAGTTATATACAATTGGGCATGTGCATAAATATATGAAATTGATATTAATGTGTTGAAATGAGATTCTTGAATTTGCATTTTGAGTAGTTATATGTAAATCTGATAATTTGAGTATGTTATGTTAGTTTGGATGATTGGAGGTCACTTACTTAGAATGGTATGTTAAGTCAATTTATGATTTATAGTATTAAGTACATAAATCCATTATTGAAAGAATATAGTTTTGCTTTTATTGATGGTTTAAATCACATATATTAAGAAGAAGGTGGTGAAAAATTGAGAAAGAGTTATTGCATCACTCTTATATATCTTTAGTTGTATATTTATTTATACAACGAACTTAATTTATGGAGCTAAAGTTTATATGTTAACCATGAGTTTCTAGAAAGAGTTAGGTATTAGTCTTTGGTAAAATATATTTTATACAAGTCTTCCGGATGATATTATTTATTATCTTGTAGCTATTGAAACTAAGGTTTATAAATCAATAAGACTTTCGAATGGATTAAATAAAGTCAAATTGATTGGTTTAATGTATTTTGAATAATGGATAGTTAATATATATGTTTATATATTGTTTATATATTGACCATAAGTTCTTGATAGTTGACCCTTCTTGTGATTTTTTTTTCAACACCTTTTCTATTGTGATTATACTTGGTACAAAAGCATGTGACATTGCAAGTCCGAAAGATGATTTTGGATAGACCTAAATGGTTTCTATTGTATATATTCATACATGTGTGTGTGTATATATATATATATATATATATATATATATATATATATATATATATATATTCTTATGTAACTTTTTTAAATACATTGGTTATGTAACCCTTTGTGTTGAGTATGTATTCATATAACTGAACTGTTGTATACGTATCTAAATAGTGAAACTTTTGTTGTATGTATATAGTTGAATTTGTATGTATAAGGTTATATATTAGATACACCTAAAGGAATGAGTTTGTTATGTATCCTTGGTATCTATATGCTTGTTTAATTGAGTTAAAGGAGTTTGTTAGAAATTTCAAAATAATTTTCTAATCTAATTTCTTTTATATGTTTAGAGATGACACATAAACCTTATATCCCACTTAGAAATGATATATCTCATATAGCTAGAGCTATAGAAATAATGACTACAATCATGTAACAGTAGAGTGTTACGATGGAATAACAACACCAAATTGTTTTGCATCAATCTAAGACTGTCAGAATGGTAGTAGAGACAACCCAGATTCTACATCAACATCTCTTTTTAGTTTGGATGAGTTTATAAGTGACAGTTTGCCCAAGTTAATGGCAAAGTGAATCTTAATCGAGCTAGCCAATGCTTTAGAGACATAGAAAAAAAATATTTGAAACTTAACAATTATATGAATACAAGAAGTTATCCTATGTTATATATATATATATATATATATATATATATATATATATATATATATATATATATATGATGATAGAGGAATTCAAGTTTTGGGGCTAGGTTAAGCAAATGATGGAAGGATAGAAGAGAAGTCATCACTTGAGAGAACTTTAGAGTGATATTTTAGAGAAAAATTTACTAACAAATGCAAAGGAGATTGAATTTATGCACTTAGAGTAGAGGAACTTATTTGTGTCTGGATATGTTTCTAGGTTTAAACTCATAACTGGATTCTACACTCAAGTCATGTCTTAAGCTTGGAGATTTAGAAAATTTAGTGTGGCTTCAGACAAGAGATCAAGGAAGAGACGATTCCCTTTATAGGGAATTTCTAGCTGTAATAAATAAAACAAAAATTGTATAGAGTCTAAAAAGCAACAACAATGTCGCTAGACCTCAATTTGGTGGACCTACATCCAATGAGAATAAACCGGTGTTATCGGTTATCAATATCAAATAACGGAAAATATCGGACAGCCAAAAAATCCTTTATAACTTTATAATAGAAACCATAACGGGTTATGGCGGAAATATTTAAGTAAAAAAAACTACTATATATACATATAAATATTTAAAAAATACAAAAAATAATTATATTTTCAGTTTAGAAGTTAAAAGTTACAGTTACTTCTAAGTTAAATTGTAGGTGCTAGATTAAGTTGTAGCTCTTGATTTAAATTATAGTGGTTAATTCTCTACAGGTTAAAATTGGGCCGGGTAAGGCCCAATTCCTATATACCTATCACTTTTAATTGTAATTACCAATGGCAGCAATGGCAGCAATGGCAGAAGTCAGAGGCAATCGGCGGCGGTCGGCAACGACTGACAATAAAGAACAGATGGCAGTAGTGAATAGTGGTAGTAGTGAATAGTAGAAAGGATAAAAAAAATTGTAAGAGTAGGTTAAAATATATAAGGTTTAATTGGGTTGGATAAAAATCACATTCAGTTAAAAAGTTAAGAATTAATTCTGTTTTGGGTTAAATTATAACTGTTAAGTTTAGATTATAGCTATTAAATTTAAATTATAGCCATTAGAATTTAAATTATAGAGTTTAGTAAAATTTTAGCTCTTTGAATTAGGGTTATTTACTAGTTTAAATTAATTGGGTTGGGTAAGGCCCAATTACTATCACCTAAATTTAAATTAGGTCAGGGTAACACCTCTTCCGGCCACATCTCTGTCTGCCGCACTTGACCTTCAATCTTTTACAACCATCGCGTCTATGCAGTTGCCGCGCACTCAATGCCTCCACGCTCACAACACGAGTTGCTAGACACTTTTTCGCCTTGGGCCGCAATGGAAAATCCGATTTGCCACCGTTATGTGGTGGCAGTAGTCAGTAAACCCGCCACCGCATTCCACCATGGCCGATTTTCGATAACATTGGAATAAACATAATCAAAAGAAGCCTTATTCTAGGCTAGAGATGACATATTATTTTCTCAACACCAAGCTCTTGTGAAATGTTATAGATGTAATGAATCACATTTTCTCAAGTAGTATACACAACCAATTACATATGTAACATGTTTGAAATGTCATAATTTGGACACTTGGCAAAAGAGTGTCATGTAAGGAAGGGAGCAACCTATTTTAGTGGTGTGTAATAGGGACATTATTAAGGCAAAAACACACCAAGATTTTAATCAGTGCTTTAAAGCAACTAAGTATAAAACATGATCGCATTTTGTTTGTAAGATGATAATGCTATAAAAAAACAAATCATATAAGACATAAGTGTTTTGTCTGATAAACAATATAAAATTATGCAATATTTTTTAAAAATTAGATAAAGCACACATAAGAATAGATGAAACACGCACCAAACATCAGACAAGGCAAATAAACTAAGCAAACCTTATACTTAAAATAAATATCCATGTGTTTACTCTATGTTTGCAAGGAATACCTGTTTGTCAAAGAGATTCGTTCAAAATCATATATCAAAAATCTCTCGAGACGTGAGCTAAAGCTATTTCATTCATCAACTTCCTAACAAAAAGATATTTTCAACTCTGACCTACCTATTTACACTATATAAAATACACATCAATCATGAATTTGTTCAAAAGGCTATACTGCCTATAAAGATAAGCAAGGACGTTATGAAGAGAAGGGAGCAAAGATCAGTGATAGAAGGCCATATGATAGACCACATGTTTCGCCATGGACAAAAGGATGAAGAAGGAAGAAGGATTTCAGAAGACTTTTCTTTTTGAGGAAAATGATTAATTAAAAGTCTTCCTTCTTCACAAACTTTGTACAAATATATAGAGTAGTATAGGATTTATTTGTGCATTGTATTTGGCGCCAAGGTAGTATATGAATTTGAATTTTGGGCCTTGTATTAGGGCAAAAGAGTATACTAGGTTGTCTAGAAATTTTAGGCCAAGAGAGAGAGAGAGAGAGAGAGGAGGCGCCTAGGGTTAGGGCTTATGTGGTGCACTGATACATGCTTCCCTCCCACTTGCACATGTCTTACTGTGTATGGAGAGCATTCTTTCCTATCCTGGTTTGACATGTGACATCCTTCCATTGGAGAGACTAAGGATTAGGGTATAACAAGGGTTAGGGTTTGGACATCCCATGCACTATAAATAGGGACCTTGTATTCATCATTTTTAAGCTTATGAATGAGAATTGTTGTGCTACCAAAATTATCTTGGTGTCTTTACTTGTTATTGAGCTCTCCAAAGAGTAGTCTTCTTCAAGACTTTTCTCTTGCCTTCTTCTAAGTGTGTTGGCCTAGGAGTGCATTGGACAATCCATAAAAGTCTTCTTAGATTATCAAATCATCTAGTATGCTTTTGATTATAACAAACACTCCACGTTTATATTTGGATTTGATCAATTATAGTTTATGTACAACAGAATACCCAGGTCTATAAGCATCAAGAAAAGAAGTGTAGTGAATAAGATTTTTAAGAAACATGTCAGGTGATTATATAATGAATGGACACTTTTAAAATAAGTGAACTAGATGATACCAGCAAGATATGTAATACCATAGAAAATAACTTTAGAATATAAACGTATTAGAAGCTATAAGTAAGATGACACCTAATTTTTTTTTTTTTAAAAAAGAGAAAATTTTATATAAATAGGAAAATCAATATCAAGTTTCATTTTTATTAAAAGCATCATCTCTTGAGAAGTGGTTCTTTCCCTTTTCTCTACATTCTCTCAAAAACTTTGTCTTCCTTCCTTATCAGACTGACACTCGGAGATCACCCTTCCTAGTATCGAGTAGAGTAATAGTGTCCAATCAAATTCTTGAATAGAGTAAATTTATTTTCTGCTCATCTTCCTCAGAGTCAGTTTTTGGTGAATTTCGTTCTTGATAGAGGTATTTTGCCTACGTCTTATGAGGCATCAAAATGAGTCTCTATTGGTCCATTATCCTAATATTATAGTCTGATCATTGATCATTGATAAGAAGCTCTTAGTGCAGGTTAGGTTGTCCATGATTTTAGGTTTTTGAAACCCTTTTGAGGGTCTTACTCTATATTAGTAAGGGAAGCTAATTTGAATGATTTTAATAGTAACTATTTATTTTATTGAGTATGAATTGGATGAATTTGAATTAAATTGAATGAATGTTTATGTATAGTATGATGTAAGAGACAAATAGAAAAGAAAAAGAATGAGAAATACTAAAAGAGACAAAAAGAAATAAAAATAAGGTGAAAAAAATATTTTCAAAAAGACAGTTGTACTGTACTCACAAGTTTTTGAATTCATTTCACATTGCTTCTATATTCTCTATAGTTTTTAGTTTCATATCTCATATTTTTCGACCTTCATCTTGGTCCCATCACAGCCTATATAAAGACCTCCTAATTTGTGACTCCATGTTGCTAAAATGTTATTAATATTAGAGTCTTGTCAAGCTTATGGTAGTATTTGCATGTGTGAAGTTCTTTTGACTATATATACACACACCTAAACACCTCAGAGTTAGAAAGTTTATCCAATGTAGACTGTATCATTTTATTTGAGCTACCATTTGGTTTGATAAATCTTAAGGAATTCCATTCACATTTGTATTGATTCCTTACTTTCTTGAAGAATGTTTTGCTAACTCCTTGCTTTTTAAAGAACAAATCTTTAATGAAGATTTCTTGCTTAAAATCCCCTTTTGATTATGCCAAAAAAGGGATAGAAATTAGAACAAATTTTAATTGATTATGCTGGTGTCTAATTAAAGCGTCTAATTGCTTAAATTTGGTATAGTCTATTGTTTAAATGTGTATATATAATGGTTAAATGTGTTCTGATAGTTGTTTTTTATCATTATAGAAAAAGGATGAAACCTTAGACAATTTGATGATCTGCTTAAACAATTTGTTAAGCTCATGATCCAATCTTTTGAGACACTATACGGTTCATGATCCACTCTAGATGCAACTGATTTCAAAATAGGTTGAATCAACTTTTTGGCAACACATAAAAGAAAGATTATCTAATAGATTATGTAATGCATGATCTAGTAGGCACCTTTTTTAGTTATTCTTTTAGTCCTACTTTTGCTATTTTGGTTTAACATACTTGACTTACATTTCTTACTTTTTCAATCTGAAACATAAAATTAGAGAATTCGTGAATAATAAGAGCTTGAGGAGTGGTTGTTTGATTCAAATCTTATCCACGAGGCTTTTGGGGAACAAAGGAAGAGAACGGTGGTGTGGATGAGCTTTTTGAATAGGGTTGCCCGTTGAATAAAATAACGATAGTGGGATTCTAAATCGAGATAACTTTATCAAATTGTGAATTTAAAATCTGGGAGAGGATCAAATTCCAAATATATATATATACACACACGTGTTTTCTACGACTAATATAAATATATAACACATGTAATTTTATTAATTTGATACACGTAATATTGGTTATTGTATGAAATAAAAATAAAATACCAAATTATATTTAAACGGTCAATATTAAAAGATAGTTACCACTTTAAGCAGTTATGTTATCTTGAACTTTAATTTGGATCGTTGATATGTTTTTAATTGAGGGTATATAAAAAAGTTTCTGAGTTTCCAGTTGGATCCAATTGTAAACTAAGTTTTATTTGATGAAAGAAAAGTGACGATGACTTTGGAAAATAAAATTTACTTAAATTTGCAAAACGTTCAATTGACACATACAATGCTATGGCCGGAAATGTGCAGATGAGTGGTGAGATGAAGTGCTTGCATGAATTGGGTTTATCGAAAAGAAAGGAGTAAAAAGTAAGTGATGATCAAAACGAGCACAGGCACCAGCACCTGGCACTGACTATGCTTTCCTGTTAAACCAAAAAATCAAGAAAAGCAGTCCGCGAATGGACAATGTTGTTACAAGGTTTACCAAATCAAAATACTGTTACATGTACCGGGCAACTGACTACAGGCTACAGCTGATGAATAAATTAGCAGTATAAAACAAAGAAAAAGAAAACCCATGCTTTCAAGATAAAATAATAATGATAATAATAATAATAATAATAAATAATATACAGAGGAGAAAAGAGGCTAACTATGAAACTTGACTCATTTCTTGGAACGTTTCTTGGGTCGCTTATCCTTGCCAGCACTGGCACTATTTTCCCTCCCACGCTTTGAACTTCCTGCATTTGTCTCTGCTGCCTTCTTTGGAGGTCTACCCACACTCCTCTTCGACTGAGAGCTGTTCTCAATGTTCTTATTCCTTCTATCCCCAGACCCTGATCCCCCTCCAACACTATGCCTTGATGCCCTTTCTTTCCCTTTATCCCCCTTTCCATTATTCACCGTTTTCTTCTGCTCTTTCACACCAACACCACCTCCACCTCCCTTGCTGCTGCTACTACTTCCTCCTCCTCCACCACCACCGCTACCACCCTTCACTGCTTCCACTGAAGTATTTCGTTTTATCCGCTTCAAGAAATCTGCAGCAGCATTCCTCTTCTTGTCAGGCACTCCCTCTGCTTTGCTCTTCTCTGGTTTAAGGGTCTCCGATGGCTTGTTACCAGAGGACCCTGCCTTAGGAGTGGAGTTAGAGGAAAGTTTCTTATTGTTGAGGTTCTTGTTGCTCCTTCTAAGACTTCTGGCTCCAGTGACAGGCTTTTCCTTGGCCTTGGGTGGCTCCTCTTCGTCTGTATCAGAAGAAGGTTTCACGGGAGGTTTTGAATCAGAAGATGGCCTTTCCTTCTTGTCATTGAAGATGGGTTGGTCACCCTTTTGGCCAAAAGTGGTCGAGGAAGGTTTCGCTGACATTGAACTGCGTTTACGGCAAACCAATATAGGACCAGAGGCTTTGTTCTTGGACAAGAGAGAATCTGGTTTAGTTAATGCTACGTTTGGAGGGAGTGAATCGTTCTTCCGAGATATAGGGTCGGACTGTGTTTGAGTGTCGTGGTTTTTCATCTCGGTGGTAACAAGGCGGTGCAGCTGCCGTGCCGCCTGTGACTCCGGAGAGTCATGGGGGAACATCACCACGGCGTTGGTGAAAAGGAGGAGGAGGTCGCGGAAGAATACATTAGTACAAGAGGAATACTGACCTTTCTGAACTCTTAATTGGATAGTTTCCATGTCTAGTGGCTGTTTGATTATATCTTTGCATCTGTCCGATTCCAGCTGCAACAAGAAACCACACCAAAATATGTTCACCAAATTGTCACAATTGCACGAGCCTACATCTGATGTCCATTCATGGTTAAATTTTTAACATGCGGACAGGTATTTTGTAATGCAAAATCATTGGGCTTTTCGTGCATATGTAAAAATACTCTTTTTTTATAGCACACGTGTACAAATACGGTCCACTCATGGATAAAACATATCTGAGTCTCTAAGTTCTAAGGTTTAGTCAGATCTAGTGAATTATTAATTATAATATAGATAAAACATTTATCATTAATTATTACTTGCAATTAATTTTTTGATGTATTTAGCATTAAAAAATCTTTAAAATAACCACGTGAGGGCGCACACATCTAGACCGTGCTTTTGCTGTTTCAACGAGAAAGGACGAGAACAGGAACAAAGAGGGAAAGAGCACAAAAAGCTAGGGCCCATTCGTATTTCCACTACCGTACACATTTTCCTTTTTATTCTCAAATCCAAACATTAACAGCTTAGAGCCAATACGGTAACACTCCCGTCCCGTCCAATCCACACATTCGAGACAAAGAACATTAGACTGATTACAGTTATTTAATGAAATATTAATTATAATTATATTAATATATTAACTTCGTTGATATCTAATTTCTAATATATTTATTTTAAATGGATAAATAAATATTATGAAAGAATATTACTTTATCTGTCCACAAAATACTTAATATATTTCCTTATTCACAAATATATAATGAAAGAAAATAGATGGATGTAGAAAAAGGAAACAGTAAGAAAAAGCAATGAATAACTTATTTATTTATATATATAAAAGAAAAACAGAAAGTATTCAAATTTAATGTTCAGAGAAGACAAAGTTAGATGACTACGACTCATTGACAAACACGTCACCGCCGCGAAGCATGGGCGCAAGAAAAGGGAACGAAAAAGAAAAGTTTAACAATAATAATAATTAAAAATAAGCTTGGTCTTGGTCAAGTGTTTTATTTTGGGTCGCAGTGAATAGGATATAGCCCAAAAAGCTCTTCCAGTAATGGGCTTAGGGCGATTCGGTCTAAAATAATTTAGATTGCATGCACACGCACTCAATACTGGGCTCACAAAACTGCATGTGCACTACTAAACGATAATGTGGCAATATTGATACTTACTTTCTTTCCCAAATTAGGGTAAAACAAAGCAATTTTCTCGTGAGAGAAAATTACGTAAATTGGCCTTATCGGCCCTAGGATAATGAGATATTAAAATAAAACATATTCCAAATTAAAAAGCTTTAAAAAGCTTGCATGTTTCACATCGAGACACTTAATGCATCCCTTAGATTTAGATATAACGTGCCAGTGCAAAAGAAATTTGTAAAATTATTTATCCAAATAATGTAATTAATTTTCACTTCTGACATAGTTGATCACTGATATTGAAAATTGATCTCTTTCTTAAAATAAGTGCCATGAAACAATACAAACATGGCCATGTGTCATGCGCACCTACCATTTTCGGCGGTAAGAAGTCATCAAATCTCTAACTTCACTTTAGTCCCTAGAACTAGAAACTAGAAATAGAAATGAATCCTCATCCATTTTTCTCCCTATAATAAAAATGATATTTTATCACGTTCTTTCGATTTTTATTATCGATCGCTCTTTCTAATTCACAAACACGGTGCCCATAAAAAACCAATCTGTTTCAAAAGTGGTCCCCTTTCGTTCGACAGTCACGATTTCAAGAACGTATCCGCTTCTTGCTTGCAAATAAATTTTGCAATCTTTTATTTGTTTAAAAATAACTCATCTATTTTCTTTTATTTCATTATTATTTTAAGCATAAGAACATTGTATATATATTTTTCAACGTGCATGCATGTTTCTAAAAAAGTAATTTGCTTTAATAATAGAATAAAAGATTATCATTATAATTTTTAAAAATTTGAAAGAGGGTGAAATACCGGTTTTATCCATGCGAAAAAAGAGTAGATGGAATACCTGGCTTTCAAGACGGCGCTCGAACAATGAGCTGTGCTCGTGCCCTTTGATCAACTCCAAAATTCCAGCCAACGGTTCTGATTTAATCATCGCCACCTCGTCGTTCTCCAGAGGTGTGGAGGAGCCACCTCCGCGACCGTCGCCGCCGGAAACTTCTTTCCTCCGCCGCGTCTTCCTCTTTCGTGTCAAGCTAGCTGAGCTCTGCACCTCGCTGCTCTCCCTCGTCCCTCCCTCGCCAGAGTGAGCCACCGAGTCGTGCAACTCAGACGAGTCATCATCCTGCTCCGGCTTCCTCTCGTCACTCGGAGGAACCGACTCACACGTTGGCACCTTCGCCAACGCATCGTAGCTTCCGTTATTAGATTCCTCCCCAACCGGCTTTCCCTTCCTCGCAACCGGGTCCGGTTCTTTCGAACCGGTCTGAACCGGATCCGGTTCGACTCTTAACTTTGCGTCACCTTCTCCGGTTTTATCAAACCTCGAACCGGTTGAGTTAGACTCGTTAACTGACTGGTTCTCCCGGTCCGATTCGTCGCCCGTTGTTGGCAACATCTTGTCAGCGTTCGCGGTTCTCTCCGGTTCGGAATTCGCCGGTCCAGCCTCTTCTACTTCTCCGCCGGTTTTGTCGTTTTCCGGCCGCGCTTCGCCGGAAACCGCCAGATCTGGTTTCTTGTCGTCTTTACCGTCATTCTCTTTCGCTTTCTCCTCCTCCAGCCTCTTCACCTCCAACTGCAGCGACCTTGATGTAAAAACAACGAACCAGAAAAAGAACAGAAATTAAAGAAAAAGTTAAAATTAGATCTAAAACCTAAAAAGAATAAAATATTATAAGGAGAATTTCGAAGATTTACAGAATGGAAACGTCGCGCCGCTGGACCTCGCGGCGGAGCTCGGCGACGCGGAGTTTCCGCAATTCGTCCAGCCACGGGACGTGATCGGAGTTGTCGCCGTCGGCGGCGCCGTTCTGTTGCGGCGGCGTAACGCCGTCGTTGCATTGGTCGGCGAATCGGCGGCTGAGATCGTGAAATTTCTGCTCACAGTGGCGTGCGGTGGCGAGGAGGCGCGTGGCGCGCGACTGAACCTCCATGGCGACGGAGTCCCAGTCCTTGAAGCCATGGCGGTTGACGGCGAACGCTAGCAGCAACTCCTCCCACGTGCCCCACGCTTGGTTGTTATGGTGGTGGTTCTTGTCTCTGTCAGGTTCTGCCTCTGCCTTGTGGTTTTGGTGGTTTTCCATACGCTACGAGAAAGACGAAAGAAAAAGAAAAATATGTTGTGGTTTAACCATAAACTGGCTCTTTCCAACACCCGCCTCCTCTTCTCGCACCTCTTCAAATCCAATCCCTTAATTATTATTTTTTAAATAATTCTTTTAAACTAAATTAACTTTAATTAAATAAAAATTAAAACCATCCATTAGGGTTTTTTCCTGCTTTTTCTTTGGGTTAAGCCTCCTCACAAATCCCTCTTATGAGTTTATGGCTTTTGGTTCCCAAAATTCTTACAAGTTCATCATCTCATAGGGGTTTTGGGCGTGGTGGTCTTGTGTTATGTGTGTGTGAAGGTTCCAGATTGTGAGATTGTGGATTGTAACGTACTGTGCACTAACGTCTTCGCTCCACGGGCCTTACTTATCCTCACCACATTACTCCCTGAATAGAATTAGGATTGTGAGAGAGTTTTGCTTGCTACTTGCGACACTGACCTTTCAAATTGAATCACCAATTTCCCCCACTCCTCAGCTTCTCTTTCACATTGGACTCTTCACCCGTTTTGGGTTTTTCTTACTGTTTAGTGGCCCAATTAGACCAACTTAGACGAAAGGGTGTGAGCCCTATTGTAATTTAACTAAAACACATTTTTCAATAAACAAAACTATTTTCTTTAATCTTAAATTCATTACAATTTATTGTCATTAATGTTGCCCAGCCATGTTGTACCCAGGAATCAGTTTACAGAGGGATTTATCTATTATAAAAGGTGTATAATATTGTTTTTATTATTAATGATAAAGTATGTATATATATATATATAATACTATTTATTATTTTTTCTTCAACTTACTTTATGTTTAAACTGAGTCGATTGCTTCAAACCGTGGTTAAAATTTTCAAATAATTCCTATTTTCAATTTTCATGTAATTAATAGAAATTTTAGGACGATGATTAAGAAACAAATGAAGGAGTCATTTAAAAATTATGGCATTAATTTTTTTTAAATAGTAATTTACAGTATTAAATAGAATGTATTAACATTTATTCAATAGAAACTATTAAAATGTGAATTTGGTAACTCACTTTAGTGCACGAAGTGTTGTTATATCACTGTGCTGTTTCGTCTTAAAAAAAAATTAGTTTTAAAATTGGCGTAATTTGCATGTTAAAATAAACTTATGATAATTTTTGTTCACTGAAAAAAAATTAAGAGAGAGCTTCAAGACAAAACAAGACAAATTATAGTCAGCAAGTTGTGGTGAAGCTTTGGAATGATAAGTTGAGAAAGAGGTGGTGTAACAAGTGTTTTTGTTCAAGATATAAATTAATTATTTAGGTAAAAATTAAATATGATTGTAAATGTTGTTTACTAATTATTATACTTTTGTTTAAGATTTAATGAATTTACAAGAATTTAATTGATTTTAGTACTTAATTAATTGTTATAAAGATCAAAGTATATATTTATTATTATCATAATTTATTCCTTTTGATTAAAAAACGTAAGTGAAACTTAACATATTTTGTTATTTTATAATTTTATGATAAAAATCTTTAAAACTTAAACAAGAACAAGTTCAACTAAAAGCTATAGGAATTAATTCCTTTTATTAAAAATGACTCAGTTGAACAAAATAATTAAAAATAATATATATATATATATATATATATATATATATATATATATAAATATTTCGATTATATATGTGGATTGAAGCATGTAAGGACTTTGTATATAATATTTTTTTACCGATAAAAAATCATTTTTCAAATAAACAATTTACAAAATATTTTTGCCAAAAATAAATATAACATAAAGACAGAGAGATTTAAAAAATGCATGTCAAAATCTACAAGAATTTAGAAGGGGAACAAAGGAATAATACACTTAACAAATTAAGACCGTATCGAAAACATGCAGTGTAGCTAGTTTCAGTAGTGTCCATTTTCCGCTAGTTTCTTCCCTGTAAGCCCACAAGTCAGTGCTTCCGTTGGGATTTTTCCAACTTTGTGAACACCTTCAGCAAAAATCACACCCATTCCCATGTGCAAATGTGGTTCAATGTGACAATGAAAGGCCCAAACTCCAGGGTTATCTGCCTTAAACCTCAATGCAGTCCAACCATATGGAAATATTACTGCAGTGTTCCTCAATGGTGCATGTGTCAAGTTGAATTTCTTCTCATCACCTTGTTTGAATTTGCCTTCTCCATATCCCAAAACCCAAAAGTCATGCCCATGCAAGTGCCAAGGGTGAATCTCACTACCATTCCCACTCAATTGGTTTGCATTTTGCAATATCACATCAACAACCTCATTAAGGTTGAACATGTACACCCCATTGCCAATGGTCGAATTAGGGTTCACAGGAGGGTTGAAAATGTCATAGTCTTGAGGGAAGGTCATAGGTGGAGGTGTTTGGTCAAAAGCATTGTTTAGTTTGAACTTGATGGAGCCTAAGTAAGGGGTTGGTGGCAATGTTAGGGACACATTGTTAATGGACCATTTGGTGAACCCATCAACACGATTTTGGGTGTTGAGGAGAAAAATTGTACGATCAGAACGTTTTGGAGGTTGCGGAGTTCCCATCTTGGCAATGATTTTCTTGGTGAATGCTTTGCTACGTTCAAAATCATTCCAAAGGGGTGTGACTGGTGGTGGAGAAGTTGGAAACACTGAGGCAGAAATTGTCTTGTAGTTTAAAATGGTCAAGCCTTGTGTGGTGTTAGGTTTTCTTCCTCTAACTCCAATTGAAAGCCAATAGTTTTTGTTCGGATCTTGATCTGTGCGAAGGAGAACTGAGTAGGTTTCACCAGAGTAAATATCCATATCATCAACCACAAATGGTGTAACATAGTTTCCATCAGCTTCCACAACAACAAGTTTGTGATTCTACAACATAAAGAAATTTGGTGGAAGTGTTAGTTGATAGAAAAAAGTACAATTTATGATAGCACCAATTATATAATAAAATGAGAGTGGATTTATTCATTCGTCACTATGTCAAAGATTTTTCAAAAAATAAATGGTAGAATTAAGTGCGTGCTTTGAATTGATTTTGTTTTCTCTATGATCAAATTTGTAAACTAGTTTTGTAAGTTGTAAAAGAAAGGAAGAAACACAATTAGTCGATGAAATAAATTTAGTTGAGAATATTTATGATGAAGTCATTGTTTATTTTAATCTTTTTATTAACTTATATTCACTTATTTTCTAAAGAATTTTTTAACTAGTTACACCTTTGAATTATATTTAGAAAATAAAATTACTAGAACTTGGTAATATATATTTTCTTAAAACAAGCACATCTTAACAATCATGCGTTAAGACAAGAAGGATTTTTTGTTAGCTACACCTTTGAAATATATATTTTACCAAAACCCGTGGAATCTTAGTGATACAAGTACTTTTGCTTTTATTCTCCTAATATTTTCTATATTTTAGACACGTCATTATCTTTTTCCAGTGTTTGGTGTATGACAACAACTCAGTGAGTCCCACTGGTACACATCAAACCCTAATTCCCGCATAAAGTCCATTCTTTGAAGAACAAATAATTGCCATTATTTTCTAACACCACCCATAGTTAACTTTATTTTCTATACAACTATTTAATATATGTATTTCTTCAACACTGGAATATTTTCCTTTCTAGCCAACATTCCGATTTTATCTTATTTGTAAGGTGTTTTCTTTTTGTATTACTTTTACGATACAATAAATAGTTTATCTACAGAGTATATTTGCAGCCTATATGTAATAAATTATAACTTTTAATACTTATCTTAAAAATCAGAGTCATCATAACTTCTAATTAATTGTGAATTAAATGTTCACAACGATATTATATAAATTAAATTCCCAAAAACTTACTGTTGCTGAACCTTTCTGAATAGGAATAATGCTTCATATATATTAGTACATATATTCGATATTTTTTCTGTTTTAAAAATTCATAGAATCTCTAATTCTTCTAAAGATATACACAAAATTAACGTGTTAGTTATGTGAAACTATTATTTATGGTGCATTAATTTCTAATCCTTTTAAATCATCCATTAGACTCTTTCAAGTTCCAATACAACGGTCTTTTTTTATGTACACAACAAAGTCATGCATCCGCACTAAACAATTTTTTATAATATTTGTAAGATAGACCATTCAAACCATCTTTTTCTGTTACGTATTTTTCGTTTTCGATTTCCATGATACGTTATAGTCAAGTCTCTATTATCTTAGCACCAACTAACGCTTAAATTATTATTGTTAGCAAACAAAAAATTATTAATAGATGTGATGAATTACTGTAGATTTCTCCAATTTTCTCATTTTGGTTTGAGTGAGAATAATGTAAAATATCTTATACTAATCTCATCAAACATCTAATGGTCACCAATTCAGATGTATGTGCATGTGGTGCATGTGATGTGATGACACTTTTACAATTATGGCATAACGAAATACAAAAGATTTGGAATCCAACAAAGATTAAAAGCCAAAAATAGAAAAACCAAAATGATAAAATAAGATGCAACATATAGGTAGGTTCATAAATATAGAACTCACCGAAATGGCTAAGTTGAGTGAAGCTAGGGAAGTAGTGCTGGCAACCCTAATCCTGTAGGTCTTGTTTGGCTCTACATGAAGAATTTGAGGGGCACATTCTTCACCACCTTTGAATTGGCACTGGGGTAGGGTGGTGTTAATGAATTTAGCTGCTAGAGAACAATTGAATTGTCCCCTTCCATTGATCAGCAGAGTCTAAAATCGTGAAAAAAAAAATAAAATTAGCAAAGGGTGAGAATTAGATCCTAGAATGTGTAGCTTTCTTTCTTTTTTTTCTTCCTTTTCAGTGAATAAAAAAACAATGCACTAGTAAATTGCACATTACTATGTATATAGAACAGTCTAAAATTAAATAATTATTTTTAAAGTAATGTGAAACTACATTGTCTTGAAATATGTTTTAGAAAGGGAAAAAGACAAAGAATAAAAGGTGGCGTAGGTTTGTGGAAGATTCAAAGATGCCCTATTATAAAAATCCAATCCTACTTTAACCAGATGGGTCACATGTGCATCTTTTTTCTAGATTACTTTAGGAATTTGATATGATGTTTCGATGTGGTTCTGATACCTTTAAATCAAAATCGATATTTCTTTTTTCTGTCATATGTGGGAGGAAAAGTTGACATGGTTATTCCAATTGGTTCATGGCATGTTATTTATAAGCCTTTAGATCAGATGCCTCTTGAAAGAAAGGAAAAGCAATACTTACTAAATGTTTTTCTTTTGTTTTTGTTTAATTGCGTTTTCTTTGTCTCATAGCAAGATTTTAGAGTTTTCTATTTTCAATTGTGTTAATTAATATTTCGAATATAATAAATACGCTATTTAAAATTTTAACTTGTAGCAACGTGAATGGAATGTCTAAGTATCTAAATGTATAATTTTCAATTCTAAATTTTGTATAAGTCATTATTACATCATGAGATTCTAATTGGCAGGGTAATTAGAACCACTAGAATACTAGATATAGAGAATTCATTTATACAAATGAAATCTAAGAGATTAAAAATACTACAATTGTAATACTTAATAGATCTAAAAGTGTTATTAATTTTTTTTATTTCTTTTTTCATTGTTATAACTCATAACAATTTATAAGATATGCAAAAGACAGAATAAAATGATAATTTAATGAAGTTATTACCTGAGGTTCACCAATCCATTTGAATGGTAGGGAAGAGAGACCAACTTCTTGTTCATGTGAGCTGGTGTGCCACAAATCACTCAGAAGAAGGTTGAACTCACCATCATAGTGAAACGGTTCGTTTTGTCCCTTTGGCAAATCTACTATCAATGACCCATACAACCCTGCTGATCTTTGCATACCATAGTGTCCATGATAAAAATATGTTCCAGGCTGCACCATATAAATTAACACCCATAAAATTAATATATTATATAAAATATCACCAAATTTATTTTAAATGATGATACAATTTTCAACCAAAAATTTCACAGTAACAGATAGGACTTTTCTTTATATATTGTTCTTTTATTCATTGACTCCAACCTAAACTTTGAAATTTATAGTCTGAGATGAGATGTAATTTCTTTTAATTGATTTAAAAAGAAAAGAAAAAGTTATAATTTTTAAAAACATTTTTTTTCTCCTCTTTTCTCTTCCTTACTTTCATTTTCCTCCACCAACCATAGCTTTGGAGTCAAAATTATGTATATCTACTAAAGCCAACGCAACTTGCTTTGTTGTAAAACTTTCAAAAAGTTTATCAGAATAGTCTACGGGACAAAGTTTGCATCATAGAATTCATTCTCTGACAACTTTGTTCCTGAATTTGTATTCATTGGTTGTCCCCTCTGTTACTCTATATAAGTAGATAAATGGATAATAGAAGCATGTGTTTTTCTTATTTACCAATAATGAGAGAAATGTAATTACCCTGTCAACTATAAACCTGTAGTGAAAAGTTTCTCCTGGATTTATGGCACACTGTGAGATAGCAGCAGTTCCATCAGCCCAAGGAGTTCCAACCTGCACAACCAAACAACAACAATAA